>Ga0065711_1033330_pt1 | contig 25695 bp, 9 predicted proteins | sample Hoacrofraction12_FD_59098 | JGI IMG/M metagenome (GOLD analysis project Ga0065711, IMG submission 59098) | Hoatzin crop microbial communities from Cojedes, Venezuela - Epithelial fraction 12 v2 (version 2) | ecosystem: Host-associated > Birds > Digestive system > Esophagus > Crop | place...
GGGGGGGGGGGTTGGACTAGATGACCTCTAGGGGTCCCTTCCAACCCAAAACTTTCTATGATTCTATGGCATTCCTGGTTACATATGTTTGTATTTTTTCTGCTGTTCTGTTAGTTTACTACAGATTTTTCCAGTAACGTGATTTTGTTATGTATGAACGGTTCAGAATTTGTATTCGGAGTTTGCAGGCAATGCATGTTATGTAGGTTTCGCTGCTTTATTGAAAGGTAAGATGGTGTGGATGAGTTTGCAAGACATAAGATTTCAGGGGTTATTGATTGGGGAGCTGCTTGCAGTCAGAAGACTGAGCTAAGATGGAGCGTATGATGAGATAACGGCTAGGTTAGGAAAGTGATTACAACTGGGGACCTGCTAATCACTGACCTCTGTAGGGATCCTGCAGTTCATCACTCATCTCGCTTGCACTTGGCGTTTTCCTGTGTTGCTGCTTCATTGTTGGTAGCCGAGCGAGTAATTTGGCTTGGGATGAGCAGGAGGAGGGAGCTGCAAGTCCAGCAGCTGCACTTGTTGGCACTGGCTTGTTAAACATCCTCAGCCCAGCCAGCAGCGCACTTGGCACCCGTTAGCCAATAATACTTAAACAAATTGTTGTGGAGAGAATAGGAGGTCCCTTCTTTTAAGCACTTCCTTCAAATTGTGTTGCTTCAAATCCCTGTTTCATTTCCATGAGTTTTGGTCACAGGTATTATCAGGAAAAATGTGTGTAATATGTAATCATGATATATGCACAAAGGTATTACCTTTAAAAATATTAGAGATAGGATTGTAGGTGTAAGACAGACATTAAAACTGTGACAGGCTCTATTAATGAGTAGGTCTATGTGGCAGTAGAAGAGGAAGAAATGATTCCTCCAGTGCTGTGGCAAATGTCCAGAGATGTAGTAAAACTTTTATGGCTGCATGTGTCAGCCTTGTCTTGAAGAAGGCAGCGCACCAAATCCTAGGAGCAGGGCTGGTGTGGTGTGTTAATCAAACCTACGATTTTTTCACCGTAAAGAATAATTGATGAATAAGAATTTTTGACACCAATCAAGTTTGACAAAAATAAAGAATGGACCTATACTGGAGGCAGCAAGGATGTTATTCTATAAACTTTGCATGCTTTCTTTCTACTTTGTGATAAGTTGGAAAGTGATACTAAAAGTTGTAGCAAAATGGTTACTTTGTTTTTCCTGCATTGTCCACGTGCACCTGTCAGTACAGCTTTTGCAGCTTGTTCCGTGTTATATTGCATCTGCAGATGAAAAATTATTTGAATATATTAATTCTGTGGGTAACAGAAGACACATACTTTGTTGCTGGCTACTTTGTTACTGGGTGTGGAGGGAGAGAAAGTGGTGTAAAAATTGATTTCTAGCCAAATCTATGAACACTAGTTTAATAACTTTAAACAAAAAATCAAAATCCTTAAAGGTATCAGCGATGTTTTGTTATAAACTGACTTTTGGGTAGGTTATCTGCTGTGACCAGTTCACAGTGTTACCAATGATAAAATGATGATTAGGAACTGTAAAAACATGCTTGAAGAGTCACCAAGAGATGATTCTCTGTACAAGCAGAGCAGAGACGCTTCATGTCTGACAAACGGAGCAGCTGCCAGCTGTGGTCACTGTGGTGCTCAGACTGGATGAGAAACATTGCTTCGTTAAAGAGATGTTGGTGCTTTCCATATTGCCAATCAAATAAATTCTTAGCAATGCGTAGAAAGATCTTCAGTCTGTTAAGGGTTAATTCTGTGGGAATTGGAAGTAATTTTTTGCAGAGTTATGTTCTGTCATCCTCTCATAAACCAAGCATTATCTGGAAGCAGTGGGAACAGGCAGTTGTACTACGGGCAGGCGTTTATAGCAGCTCCCCTGAAGTAGTCCTCAGCTGAGCTAACGCAGTGCTGCGTTCAGCTCACTGTCACTTTGCATCTTGCTGTTTCAGTTCATTCTGTGTTAAGAGTTTTTAGGCTGCACAGCTGTTATACAGATAGATTTATTATGGAATACAATTCCTTGTGTGGTATCCAAAAGCTATATTAAGTTGTGAGCCTATCACATTTAGACAAGCGATTGCAAGAGGAAAAAAAATTATTTACTAAATGCCTATTAATGTTTGAATTGGTACAGAATGTGTCAAGGTTTGAAGTTGATGAAGTAAGCACATACTTGTGTTCAAAACGCTTAGTGGGATTTTCTTGGTTGCGTAGGGTTTTTTTTTAACTCCATAGTCCTTGGAATTCAAGCCTGTTAGGTAGCGATTAGGTCAGTGAAGTTTTTGTTGATGAAAACACGTGAAACTTACTAAAACCAAAAACTAAAAACCAAACTCATTCCAAGTTACTAAGAGATTCAGATGCCTTGTGAGTTGATCTGTGCAGATTTAAGATTTCTGTATCTACCAACTCTGTTTTTAGATGTCTGTTGCTTTAGTTCAAATCTGGTTGGAAGACAAGACTCTGGGTATACAGCCATCAATGTGTGACCTGAAGAACAGGTCACTGTAATGCTACTTTGTCAGCAAGGCATAGATTTTGCTTCTAAAATGACAGCACATAACTTGAAACATGGATTAGGAGGGCGGTGATCGAGGTGTGATCAAGGAGCTGACGATTCGCAATAGCCTTGTGTAGGAAGCCCTGCTGCGCCGGTCTGGTGGGAGGTGGTGGGGTTGAGAAAACTGGCCGAAGCTGCTTTACTTCTCATGAATCTTTGGTGAAAATGAAATGGGACCTGAAGAGGAAATAAATTTCATTTGGGCGTTACTGCACGTTCCCAGCTGGTATCTACACACTCACAGCCAGGTTTACACAAACCTGTGCAAATGAAAATGTTCAATGAGGATGTTGTCATTTAATAGTGGTTTTGCATATCCCTCTCCTTAATTAATGTCAGGTGCCATAGTGAGTTTCCTGATGTCCCCTTAATGCTGAGCATTAATGTTTCTGAATTTCTAGCTATAATAAAAAAGATAGTATTGTCATCTGTGTAGTGAGCTAACCCCAAGACAAGACCCTCTTGAGAGAGGCTATGATCAGACAGAGGGTGTAACACATGCAAAGCCAGTCTTGTGGGGTGAACCTGCAAGACATCCCAGGGTCTGCTTTGGCTTTCAGTGCCACTGTATTTTTAAAGTTTACATGCTTATAAACAGCAGTACTCCAGTAAGTTTGGTTTTTACAGTAACCTGTACGTTTTTATGCTCTTCTGTCAATCTGTAGAGAATCTGTATAATTAAGAAAGGTATCTGATAAGCTAAAAAACACCAGAGGGATTCTGCTTTGATGTATTTTGCTATGTGTTTGAACACCATTGGATGCCAGAGACTGCCCATGCGTTGGTTGGATTATTGTGTATGGGAGCTACCTGTTTGTGAAACCAGTGAGGAAGTGTCATCTTCTCAAATTTGACATCACCCACCTTTCACATACTTGACTCGCTCACTACGTGGAGTAGTTGCTAAGTATTTTCTCTTTCTGTTGATGAGTAAACACTGTCTGTGACATTTGGTTACAAGGCTTTAAATAGTGAGAATAACTTCGTGCCTAGACTGGAGCAGCTGAAGTGTGTTGAAATGGCAACAGGCAATTTGCAGTCAATACGCTTTCACTTTTCCATGGTGTTGATAGTGAAACCATCCTGTGATAATAGCAGCCAGCACGATGCTGGGAAACCTTTCTGATGTCGTATCGGTGAAGCTTCAGGGGCTGTTGATGGAGTCCTTCCTCTTCTCTCGTGAGCAATGCAGCAGATGTGCTGCGGTGGTGCGTGGGCCCGCTCCCCTCCTCTCTCCCATCCCTCTGCTGCGCGGATGCGAAGGTCGTGCCGCTAGCACAGTGCTCCGGCCCTGCGAAAGGGGCAGCAGGACGTGGCTCCGCAGCATGAGGGAGAACCAGCGGCAGGGCCTGAGTGGGGGCTCAGCTGCATTGCTGTAGTGCGTGCCTGCTGATCGTTGTTGTTGCTAAAAAATGTGCGCCTTGAGCGTTGTGACACTGCTGCGGGTTTGAGAGTCGTACCTAAGTGCTTGCACTGGGAGTGTAATTGGGAGACTCTCTCTACGAAAGGCACCGTCTGGTACTTGATCCTAGGTTGCTTTCCAAACCATCTGAACACAGGTAATTTGCTCCAGCTCTAATTCTTGATAAATATTTAAGCAGTGCAACATCAGTCAGCCTTGACTTTTCTCGACCATTTTTTAGAACCGAATTTAGTATAGACTGGTCTATTCTCGTCAGCTTTTTCCCTTTAGTATGAATTTGCCAAACTTTTAAAGGGATAACATTTGAATACCATGATTTTATGCATTCCTCTCTAACAATTTCTTGCTTGCTACACAAGCCATAATTTAAATCATAATTCTTCTAGCCTCTGTAATTGACTCTTGTACAAATATTTGTTTTAAAGCCTGCCTGGAATCCTGCGTACTTCAGTCGAAGTTGTTTATCATGTGGTGTAAGATTCTCATTTTCTGGAAAGAAAATGCTGAGTCTGGTTTAATATGAACAGCATGATTCATCCTACTTCATATAATTTTGCATGCTAGATATTTTATTTGCTTGGTGCCCGATAGTTATTAGCGGCAAATTGCTTCAGCGGAAAAATGTTAACTTTTTTCCTCCCTTTGTTACGGCAGAGCTGCCATTTTTCAAGCAAACTATTATTGACCAGACTACCTGTAGTTATCAAGATGATAACGTTGCAGAGTTGCTGTTCCAAACTTCCTCTCTGCTTGCACAGGATGCACTTTTTAAATTAACAATAAGCATACTTCAGTTTTTGCTTTTCTGAGAAGAGGGATTTTTTGGTAGTACGAGAAAAAATCAGAAGAAGCAAAGGCAGTCCTGTTCTAGCAGTGCAATTGCAGTAGCGTGGAGCTATTAATCAGTGAAATGGAGATGTGTGAGAGAGGCTGCCTTTTCCTCTGATGAGGCCTGGAGGACACACGCATTGTGTAGAAAAGGGAATGCCTAGTTGAGTAAGATGACATTTCTTTTCAAATAGGTATCATGGTTTGTTAATGCTTACCTTTGGATGAGACTGAGTGGTGTTACGAGGTGTTTCTGTGTCGTAATTAGGGCAGGCATATGCTCGTGGTGTTCTCTTACGCACATGCTTGGTGACTGACTGATTCTTGATGTTGTTCAGCAGAGACTTCTAGTCAAGATTTTTTTTAAAAGGTGGTAGTTGATAAATATCCGAGCCCTGCTGGAGAACTTTCACCCTGGGATTTAGTATGCAAACATGCTAGTTTGGTGGCATAACCAACAAACACAGCAGTAAGTAGTTTTTCTGGGGTTGACAAATCCATTGCTCATGTCTTGTGACCTCAGGTAGCAGCATCAGAGGGCAGCCGCTCCGCGCAGGTGCTGTGTTCCCTGTGGGCCACCTCCAGGCAAATACTGCATGGGGGGCAGGGGAGAGGGGTCTGTTCTGCTCTCGTCACCAGCTGTATCACTGGAGTTTTGTGCCCGGCTGGAATGTACATGAAATGAAAGGAATTGAAGCTTTTGTTCACTTTTCCTGTGGTTTTGTTGGGGTTTTTTTGCTGCTTAGTATATTTGTCACCTAAGATGGTACCAGCTATGGGTTAGGTTCATATCGGAAGGAGAAATACCTGAAAGTGTATCTACCTTTGCTCATTGATAATGGAAGTGAAGTTGGACCTTTGCCCTTCTTATTTAAACATACTGATAGGGATATTTTATAACAATAAAAAATTGCAGTCGTTCTTTTTTACTGAGCAGTTACCTAAGAAGTGGAATTAGGTAAGTATGTCATCTATTACAGTAGCGCTGCTTGACTGTGTTAAACACAGATGTACAGAAGCCTACTCTTATTCATAAAACAATTTTTGTAAATTTATTGTGATGCTAACAGATTTTCTGAATTGCGTATATAAGGACAACTGATGCAGATATCTAGCAGATTTTAAAAATAACCTAATTTCAAATGTCTTTCTTTTATAGGAAAATCCTCAGATAGAGGTCCATTTCCATTGTATGGTAGAGATACGGGGTTGCCAGGCTGTCAAGTAAGTACAGTGATGACTGAAAGCAAATGGAATAATCTGAACTAAAATTTAGTTTAAGTTACTTGAATGTGTCAGGCTACCAGACCTAATAAACAAGAATGTGTTTGTAAATTTGCAGAACACACTTTCTCGGTTCTGTGTGGTCAAATTGCCTTGCACTTACATACATCCACTTCGGGAGATACTTTTGCTGTATGCAAGTGGAACTTGTTCTGTAGCTCGTGAGCATGAAGTCCTGTGTTTTTAGTAAAAGGGAGACTGTTACTGGTCAGAGCATACACACAACTGAAGCACGTTGCTCAGTATCACATCATTCCTACAGATCACCATGAAATGAGTTTTACCCTTCGCAGTTATGTGTTCCTCTCTGCAAGTCTGCAAACAGAACTGCAGACCGGTACTGATTGCACATCATGATTAGTCTGTGGTACTCAGATTTTTCACATATAATGTCAAAAAATACCAGTAATTGCTGAATATAGTTCGTTAGTTGACTGTTACTCCTAGTGGAGATCATGTGCGTTTTTTAAGGAAAACAGTGTTACTAGGCTTTCAGTTTTTAACAGTTAGGTTACCCAGTGTAATAGCATATTATTTTGTGGTTTTGATGATGTGTTTTTTAATTAAGAAAACTTTCTTTTTATGTCTCTAAATCTTTGTTTTAGAGTGAAAATTTCTTCCATGTTATTTCTAATGAGCCACGTTAAGAATACTCTCTTGATCATTGTTTAAAAGTCTGTTTTGAATGTACAGGAAGTTTGAATGTTTAAAAAGTATAATTAGCATTTTGATTACACTTGGTATTTGTTGACAAAGATTTAAATAACTAATATATTATGTTTTTAATGCTAAGAAATTAATTTATTATGCTTGTTTTCTCAAAGAGGAATCCTGTTTAATTTTACTGTAAGACTATTTGTTTTGAACGGATATTTTCAGGAACATCTTTCTTCTGGAGGACAAAACTCAGCATACGAGTTTGACATCTTAGTTTTGAGTTTAGTAGTTAACTGGTAGTTTTAACTAATAGTTTGGGAAGTGTGAATGGACAGCTCCATGTGGCAATGCAGCCCTGACATCGCTTCCCCTATTAAGAAAGGATCATTCTCAGAGCCTTTACTACTTCTCTGCAGCACAGGTGTGATAAACAAAAGACCCATTTGTAACTGTATGGGTGAGCTCTTCGTAACATTCTCACAAAAAGCAGTATACCTCGCTAAGTTCAAGTTGTGGGCTTCACATAATTGCCAGTCTAGACAGTAAAACATTGTGTTAGTGTTATTAGTATTGTTCAAATAACTCTATATGTACTGTATTTAAATATAATAACTTACACTTGACATTAGTTTGGAAACAAATTAATTTCCACATTACTCTTTCATTAAGTTAATGTTCTGTGTTGGAAAATGGGTTTATGTTAACTTTGCATAAGTTTCTGTTTTGCGATGTGGTAATGAGCGTAATTTCTGTTGTTTGGCTTCTCACTGAAGAAAATGCTTTTATATCTCCTAATTGTTTATATCTAGTACCATTTAATACTAATTTTTTACATGTAGTTATTTCAAAGCCAAAATCTTATACATATTTGTTTCTATTAACATAATTTTTAATTCTGTTTATTCCTTTGATATGCTTCCTACTATTTCCTCTCCCACAGTTTCTTCTTTCTTAAACATTTTTAGTATATTGTAAGTAAACCTGTTTTGGTTTTATATTCAGGAGAATAGAAAATGATCATAGAGTGAACCTTCAATTTTAATTGAATTTATTTGATAAGTTACAGTTTGTATTTTAATTTGGTCTTATAAAAAAATCTGACAGTGTTTGAAATTATTTGCCAGCTTGGAATATGGTGGGATTTCTGAATCTTTTTGGGTTTTTTGTTTTTCATAAATCCATGGCAGTGGCTGAATACAGCTCTCATTGTAGCCACGTGTGAAATCTGTCATAGGGAAGAAGGTCGAAAGCAATCCTGAGAGGTCGTTTTGACAATCCGAATGGAGTCGGCTGCATTGTCCCTGACAGATGCTCATACAGTCAGCTCTTAAAAACCTCTAGAGATGGAGGAGACTGCATGACCACGCTGGGTTTTGTTTTCCATTACTTAAATGTATTTACTCTTGAAAAGTTTCCCTGATGCCTCATCTAAATATCATTGTACTAAAGCATCTAACTCTTGTCTTCTAGACAGTGGACGTGGAGAAGAATCTGTACTCTTTTAAGTCTGTAGAGGCTGGAAATCCAGTAGATGATTAAGATAAGGAGTCCTTAGAAAAGAGAAGACCTAAAGGGAGTTTATTTTTACATTGGTGTGTATAGTGCAGAATAGAGTGCAGGTGTATCTTTCATAGTGTATATGTAACAGGGTCTACCTCAAATTGAAATATTGGTGGAAAGCTTATGCTCTGCACTAGATGTTCTCCAGTAGGTTCACAACCCTACGAATTCCAGTGTTTTAAGCTAGATGAAGAACCTCATTTAAGGGCCATACCATTATGGCAAAAAGAAATTTCCTGGATCTTTCTGACAACTGTTAATTTTTTGCTGTGTGGTGCTTGCCTTTTTCATAACAAATATCTGACCTTTGGTACTTGTTTGATTGGTGATGATCTAAAATTTACTGATCCTGTCTTACGGTAGTGCTGGCCAGCTTGCCATTCCTCAGCCTATATTTTTCAGTGTACAGGTTCGATATGCAAAAATGTATTTATTTTTTAACACATTGCTTCTACCTTCTCTAAATTTGTCAGTGCGATTTTGAATTCTAGGCTTGCACTGCATTTGTAGATCCTTCTGGGTTATTTGCTTTGTGAATTTAGTAAATGTGGTCTTCATTTTTCATCCAAGTCGCTAATCAGGAGGTGGAATGATGCCCAAAACAGATGCCTGCAAAGTCTCAGTAAATACATTCACTCAGTGTTGATCATGAACTTCTAGCTACTGATTTTTAAGCAGCTACACTCTATATTCAGCAGTAGTTTTCGTTGTCCTTGGTTCCTTAGTTCACTTGCAAAAAGTGAAAATAGTAAAAACCTTGTTAAAACACTTCTTGTGCTAACTGAGAAGGAAGTGAGATTGGGTTTACATAGTTTATTCCAGCTGAATCCATATAACTTCTTCATTATCTTCTGGCATTTCCAGTCTGTTTCTTTCAGTATTCTCCCAAGAAATGAAATTTAAATTGTTGAGAAATTGCAAGTCACTGCTTTTGTTCCTCCCTGAAACAAACCAACGAACCCCATTCTTCTTTAGTCTCTGCACTCTGTCTGAACCCTGAGTTTTCGAAGACAGGGCTAAGGCTTCTGAAATTGCAGGAATGGCAGGAGCCAGTCCTTCCGAGTGTCCCGCTGGGTACAGATGAATTGAAAATACCTGATTTCTCCAAACACTCGCTCACCTGTTCTTCTCTTACCAAAGTTCTTTCTGTATGTCATTGTTGTAAATGGTATTAATAACCTGGTGTGGATGTGTGATGAGTTTTAATTTTTACATCCTGTTAAGTTTACAGAGGGCTGGAATGAAAATGTTCAAGACCGCTGTAAACTGAAATGCTTAAGACTCTTACTATCACTTCTCATCCTCTATTGAAAATGATCTGAGCAGTGGTTTGTATGGACTATGAGCTACCTACAGACTTTAGATTTGGGTTGTTGGAGTTTGTGTGGTTGATTTTCAATGTAGCTTAAAAGTCTAAGCAACTTAGGTAAAGGAATGGGATTCGGGTATAACATTTAGTCACAAGAACGTAGGTATGGCTAATTTATGAATGCTTTACCAAGCGGGAAGTGCATACTTTCATGTTTTATTTCCATCAGGTGTTTTAAGCAAGCCAAAAAGGAGCATCCTAGAGTATAGCACTTTGCACTGGGCCCATTCATGCAAATAACAGTGTTGAATAAGGTAGTTGCGTTTGTCTTAAGCTGTGTTTTTTATGTGGTTTAGTGTTAATAATGTTAATAGTGTATGTTTGCATGCTACATTAAAACCTGTGATTGTCTAGTGCTTTGCAATCAAGTTCTGAATCCTCTTCCTTTTTTGGCTTTATTTGCACTTTACTGCATACTCTTTCTCCTTTTGACAGATTGTCACTGTGTTTTGCACCTTTCCAGCTCTTACTGCTTTTTTTTTTTTTCCTCTCCAATGTTGCATAGAGTGTATAGACTCTACATGGATGGCCACGATGACAAATCCAGGCTTATGCAGGGCTGGTTTAGATGAATGTCAAAAACTTTTACCTGGACAAAGAATTGACAGCTTTTGGGAGAAATGTAAAAACTGTATTTTGCTATCAGAATGAAATGCAGTGCTACGTGGCTGGACATGACGTCTCTGTGTCTTCAAATTGGAGGAAGGGGGGGTTGGTGGTGGTCGTCTTGTGGGATTCCACCGTTCCTGTTGGCTGTGTAATTGCAGATTTGGGAAGGGCATCTTTTCATAAATCTTAAATCAGATATGGCTTGAGTTTTCAGAAAGCTGCTTGTAAGAAGAAGGGTTTTCTTTACATTTGTGTAATTTAATACTGAAAACTGTAGCTTATGTAAAAGAAACAAGATTAGACTTTGGATATTGAATGCGTGACTCCTGTTTCCAATACCATCAAAAAGGTACCCAGCTGTCACTGCACATTGCTTTGACAGGTCTGAGCTCTAAGAAAGCCAGGAATCTACACTGTTTTCAAAGTGAAATTGAGATAAATGTGCAGTACATGTGTAGCTGTTAGCCTAATTCTGCTAATTGTTTCTGTGGGCCTTTGCAGAAGCTAACTTTATCCCCCTGAGCCTGTAAGTGCCCTGGCTAATTGGCGGAGAGAGTGGGGGTGCTCCTTCAGCCTAACGGTGCCTGTTCTCGCGTGCCTGACAAAATCTGTCTCTCCCCACTGGCATCACTAGGCAGAAGATAGTTAATTTTTTTGTGGCTATACCCTTAATGTTCTGTTTTAATTCTAAATAATCATGCATGAAAAATAGACATTATGGATTTTTTGACATGGGGAGATAACACATTTACCCTCCCTTCATAATAATTTCAAGTCCGTGTACTATCCTATGTGCAGGAAAGGAGATAAAATCGAGTGCTAAATGTAATGGATGTTAGGCAAGAATTAAAGCGGCATTCACCAGTTTTTGTTTAAATCGTAATCTTTCTATAGAGAGAAGTATCTTAATTTACTTTTCTAACTCTCTGATCTATATGTTCTGTATGATGACAGGACAATTTAAATGTTACAAAAACCCATTCAGAAAAAAATTTAGTTGATGATAAATCTGTAGAATACATGAATGCTGGAAGGAGCTATGGACTGTATTTACTAAATACCTTTCACTTAGTCTGTGTAAAATAACATACACAATACTGCTTAAGATACATATACTACTCTATATAGTACATGATATATACATATGCTGCTGTGTATTTCGTGCAGTATGAAATATATAGTAATACATAAAGAGCATATGAAGAATTTGTGATACTATGTATACTATATATATTGTATTTAGTAATGGCAGATGGATTTTTGACTCTGCTGCTATTATTATGTAAATTTTTTGCATATTGGTAATAAATCTGCTTCAGAAAAAAATCCAGCAGAAAGCTGGTCCATCAATGTTTCCAGTAGTATTGCTACACTGTTTTTCCCTTCAATAGCCATCAGCTCGGCTATTGCTGTGAAGCTAATGTGAGGTGACTCATTTAGCAGCGTATTATTGCATCATTGCAACATGATGTAAGGCACATCAGGCATTATTCAATTAGCCTGAATTTTGCAGTATGACAGTAACATTTTAGGCATATTAGCACCATACTTAGTGCTCCTTGTGGGAATATACTTCAAGTAAACATATTAAAACATAATTTCAGACAGCTTTTCAGATTTTACCAGTTTCTTCTTTGTCAGGAAAAACAATATATGCTTCACTGGAATATTAAGACAGATGTAGTGGCTTTTGTGCATCTTCAGAGCATGTTTTGTGTTACATAAATTATTTTAAATATATGCTGTTACTCGATACTGCCTTGCAGAAGAAATTAGCTGACTTCTCACTGGTTGTTAAAGTAAGTTGGAACAAACTCATCCATCTTCCACTTTTGCTATGATTCAACATAGAAACATCCTTCTCATCTGGGTGCCTGACAGAAAGCTAGATTTGTATATGCCTGACTCACTTGTGCTGAAAAATATTACAGAGTTTAATACAGTATAAGTATTGAGCAACTGGAATTCATACTGTTGGCTTCTTAGCAAAAATTTGTGACCTTTCTTTGTTTATTGACTTAAGAACAACTTTCTTCACAATTTAATGTAGAACTTCAAAGGTTTGCATCTTGTTGTCTGCAAATTTAGCAATGTATTAAAGAATAAATTTACAAGCATGAAAAACTATTTATTAGCTGTTACATCCTTCACAGGCTAGAAAGTTTGGGGGGTTTTTTGTGCAAAAAAAAATTTTAAGTTGCTTCTTAACAAACAAACTATAAGAACTTTTGAAATAAACCCAAAAAATGCCTGTAGCACCAATTTCTTGGGCAATTTAACAGATGATCACTTTGGCAGAAGAAATGTTTGCAAGTGTATGTTACTTTGCCTTTGCATAGTCAGTAATTTGCCTCTCTCAAATTTAAAAAGACTTTAAAGCAGTTTGAGCGGAATGCAAATCTAAAGAGCAGTCCTGCAGTGCTGGGGAAAGTACTATCTCAGAGCACACCCTCTCCAACAGCTGTCTCGCAGGTTGAAGAAGTGTAATAAGAGTAGAACTCCAGAAATTTGAGTTGTCTAGGGAGAACATAAAGGCTCACTCATGTTGTGCATAGGCAAAAATAGCAGCTTTTTTGTGTCACTGGTAAGGCTGTGAGGAATAAGCAAGCAAGAGTGAAAACAAGTACCCACAGTAGGATGTAGATACTGGCTTGCTGCATAGAAGAATAAATAGAACTGAACAGCACCAACTTAAAAGTATTTTTAATATGTTCATAAACTATGTGATTATCAGATGTGTATATGGTAAAACAGAGAAGATTATTTTTTTAGTAAGGCATCACGTGACATTAAACAGCTGAAAGAATAAGCATACAGACAAATATGAATGTCAGGAGGTAAGAGTGTATAAAAACGTACGTGGGAAGCAGAAATGAGATTTACTGACAAAAATGGAAAAGCAGCGAACAGTATGAAAAATGTGATTTGAAATACATGTTTTGTAAGAACAAAAAACTTGGAAGTGGCAAGAGTGGAAGAAATGAGTGATTGTGAGTAGTGGGATAGAGTAGTGTTTTAGTGGCATCTGACAGCTGGGATGTTACTTAAGATTTTCGAGTCCAAGAAGGAAAAGGTATTTGTAGCACATCGCATTTTAAAACGTGGTTGTTCTTTAAATGTGCATGAAGGCTTCCAAACAAGTCTTTCTTGCTCTGCAGGTGTAGTCCCCAAATAGCAGCATGGCAGCGTGTCTCTGCAGTTGCTCCTAGGATGCTTTGCACACATTAGGTGTGTTTCTTTGTAGGGCCAGTGAGTATTTCGTAGTTTCTTCTTGGGTAACCTGAGGTATGTCTGAGGTTTGCACATGCGAGCCCTCTCACGCACAGGCGGAGTTCTGCAGTTTCCATTTCTTCCTGTATGATTCTGTTCATATCTGCAACTTTCTGTTACTGCTTGTCTCTAAGACTTCCATCCCTGCTTGGCTTCCTTGGGAGAAATAATTAGACAGTTACTCTGCACTGAGGATGTGCCATCTGCTCCTATGATACTGTAGTGTTATTGAAGAGATTTTTAAAAAAAGGAGGAACTAATGAAAGGGTTTAATAGAAAAATGTAAATAGCTTGTCTCAGAAATGATTGCAAATAGGTATATTTAGACAACATCTAAGTGGTAGACAGTAGAGGAAGTAATATTGTGGCAAAAGGGATGCTAGAATGTGGATAATTCTCTGAAGAATGTCAGGCTAACCCCTGTAGCCAGCGTCTCAGATCCCTTCAGGCTTTATTTTTTAAATGCCCAGGTTTTGAAATCAAGTCTTTGTGGTTAAAAAAAAGTTTTGAATTTACTTTGCTAATAAAAAATGTCAGATTGTATCAGTTATGGACCCACAAGGTTGTTTTTTTTTGGTGGTATGCGGGTTTTGGGGATTTTTTTGAATTAGCGTATCTATTAAACAGCAACATGAAAGCTCTTCCTGCTCACTGCTGGCAATATGTTTGAAAATGCTTTAGATGGATCTTGTGAATGAGGCAGAAAAATACATGGTATTCTGGACCTTTCTTATTTGCGAGGCCTTAGAAAAGACTACAAGCAGTGGCACCAGTTGCTTTTCCTCCTTCCTCATATGGTTTTAGAAATAGTGTAGAGAACATAATGTCTATTTAAATTCAAGTAATACTGAGTTATGGAAGTATAAAAAACTCTAAGGCTTTTACATGTGTGGGGTTTTTAATACCAGTATAACTTTAAAGCTGACAAACTGATTTTATTTTGTGAATTTTCTCTTTTTAATCTCCTCTTCTCTGACACCTTTGATATCAGGTGTCTCCCCAAAGCAGATTTTTACAGCTGAGCTATCAATCTCTAAGAAACACGGCTTCTGAAGGAAAGGCTGACACAATGTTAACTGAAGCAGTGGCTCTGGATTCTGCCAGCTGATACCATCTTAAAAGGTTGGGATGGGGAGAGGGATATATAGTTTAAGGGCAGATGGAATGTCCAGACTTGAGTTTATTTGGCTTCATTTTACTTCACAAGTAAAATCAAGCAGTATTAACTTTCTCTTGATTATGACTTATTTGAAGTGAATTACTTATTGTGCTATTGGGAAAATACTTCCTGTCTCTCAGTAGATAAGGAGCCCGCAGAACCTTTTCAGAAAGTAAAAATGTGCTGGGCACAGGCTTGATTTCTTTTTCCAGTGCTGGAGGTGACCACCTGAAGTTAATCAGGAAAGACATCCCCCCTGAATGATGTGGGTAGCAGGTGTTAGGAATTAGTTCTAGTTGGGGGAGGGATGCTATTTACGAAGGGGGAGCAGTTCTGCGAGGAATCATTTTGAATCTCTTACGCAGAAAAACTGTTACTTGCCCTTCACTTTCTCACACTATTTAGGGTTGGCAAATTTTCTTGCTTCCTTTTAATTTTTGATTGTGTTTGATTGTATTTAAGGTAATTAATATCCTGTAAATCTATATATATGTAGAGAGACAGAGTACCTTACACATTGCTGCCTTAGGAAGTAAAAAGCATATGACACCGTGGAGGGCAGGTACAATTTCTTTGGCCAATTACTATTTGTCTCCAGCTAATCTTACTGCCTCAGAGCTGGGTGCTTCTCAATTACAAATTTATGATATTATTGGAGGATGGGGAAAAGATTAGCTGGATTCTCTGCTCCCAGCCATACCTGTCTGTCTGAATGAGCTGAATTGCCCTTTGGATTTTCTTGAAGTGTTTATTCCTTTTGCCTATAATTACTTTAGTATGTCAAGCCCCCATTTACCTTCCTTTCTTACTTCACAGGGAAATAAAGTCCCTGTGCAGACTTTGCATCTGCACAGATTGTTGCTCTGAAGATGAATACAGGCCCTGAGTAGAGTTGGGAAGGGAGAGATGAGTGGTGTGAGCAACCTGCTGCTTAGCTTTGGCTGCCTGGGGTGGGCTGGGAGAGGCTGTACCTCGAGCAGACAGTCTGTGGATGGAAAGAAGCACAAGACAGATTTGCCATTTTGATTCCTCTTCTGTGGAACTAAACCATCCAACTCGCATTGGTTTCAGTTGTGTTGTGGAGTGCTTTTTGAGATGCTAGTGCTCCCTGTGGCACACATCTCTAAAGAGCAGGGAGAGAAGGATAACATTTATTAAGGTGAGGGGATTGTGGCCTAAGATGCTTACTGGGCTCGTCTATCCATTTACTAGCACCCTAGTGTTGGACTTGGCTTTCACGTCAAGTGAAAACATGTGGATCCTCCATGTTACGTCCTGATAACTAACTGGTTGCTGTATTAGTGATAGTTTTTGAACCCTCGTTATGTTACACATTTTCTGACTTGGTGCTTAGAGCGAGTCAGATTTTTCTCTTGGTTTTGTGGGAGAGGAAATGCAAAGCTTCCATACTGTGTAGATGAAACATTCTACTAATGGTCTGAAATCTTTTGAAATAATTTTGCTGAAGATGCAGAGGGAAAAACAGATGCAAGGATAGTTTGAGCTGTATAATATCTTTTATAGTCTGACTTCTGTAAATAAGAGTCAGCATAAAATCTTTTATTATAATGTTGACTTCTACTCATATCTTGTAATCATAGAGAAAAGCAGGAAGGCTGGTACCAAAAAATTAAAAAGTAGATGAATAACCCCTCAGCTGCTTCTCTGCTGACATTTTGCAGTTCTCCGCAAACCTTCTGCTTTTGTATAATCACAGTAAGGAAGCTGTTCAAATTACTGTTTTCATAATGTAGCGAAAAGATTCAAAGGCAAAGGGAGGGGAGCCTGACCTGTAATCACAATGCTTAGTAATGCCTGCCTAGAATTCAGTCAGCAATGCGAAAATACCTTGCCCGGGGGGATGTGTGAAGACAAGCTGAGCCAGCATAACCTCGGGGACTGGACACCACCAGCAGCAGGGTGCCGCTTTAGAAGCGTAAGGCAGAATTTGTAGCCTTGCCAATATGCGGTATCAGTGCAGGGAAGCCACTATTGCAAAAGAGAAGGAAGGGACTAATTCAAAATATTTGTATTATCAGGTGTTTTAAAGCCATTTAGGTGCAGAAAGAATACAATATGTTTCCTTCTCTTCGTGCTTAATCTTTACTCCTCCCACTGCTTAAAAAAACATAGATGGAATTCTGAATAAACTTCTTCCTTCTCCCTCCTCTGTCCCTGTGCTCAGTCTCAGTATGTTTACGCATAAACAGAATTATCCGTAGTAGCAGATTCTGCTTAGGTCTACACATTCAATAAGCACCTCACGGTGATCTGGAAAAGCTTGGTGTAAAAAGAGAATATGTTGATACCTTCCTGTTTTTCAGTGTTAACATTAATTGGCAAGACAGTAAAACTAAATGTCTGTTATTTTGTTTATACTGTTGCATCACTTCAGCATTTAGTACCCTAGGTAGCTGTTTTTTACTCCAGTGAGCTAGATTAACGTGATTGCACTGGCAGGATGCAGTTGATGGATGACTGTCATTATCTTCTCAAACCTGCATGATACTTTAGGTATAGGAGATGATAATTAAATTTTCAAGAGACTACACTGAGATTATAAGATCAGAGTATTTTCTTTAAAATGAGGAATATGTTTGCAATTATCAGCGTGGTGTTAGAGGATCCTCTCCTGAGAGGTTTTATTAGCAACCCCTGATTTCCTTTAAATTGATCAAGAAAAAATGCTCAAGTTATCTTATATCACTTTAGATGTTGTTTTGGTTTTTTAATTCTGATATTTTCCTCCTCCTGAAACAGACCAAAAAAGTATCTGATCAAATCTATTGGTAATGGCTTGAAGATGTACAGGTTAGCACAATATATTTAATGAAACCGTGTTTGAGACAAAACACCAGAGAGGATCCTAATTAATCCCTCATTTTCTGCCAGTTGCTATTGATTACTCATTCAGGGTCCCTTTGTTCTCAAAATGGTAACACTGTATTTCACATTACTATTTGATGATATTCTCAGGATGAGATTCTTTAACAACATGCTGATAATTGCAAACATATATCTAGAATTTAAATTTAAAATGAATTTACATCATATATCAATGTTTTTCCAAATTCAGCTCCTATTTTGGAGTGCATATTCATTACAGTTTCCAAAGATTAGAGACTTAAATAAAGTGAAATTCAACACTTTATATCTTGGTTATATTTTTGGCTTAAACTGCATGACGTGGAACTCGGGTGAATGGTCTTTTTGCCACCCAAACCTCTGTACTGTAGTAGTATCTCACAGAGCAATTACTTGTTAATGTTTTAATTTTGTGCTAGGCTTTCGTTTGCCATCACCGTAACAACGTACACAGCTTAGCTGGGGGATTTGGCAAGTTTAGCAGAGTTTGACTTCTCCATTTTGTTACATTCTTTTAAACTAGCTCACGCAAATTTCCAGGTTGATCTATAACGCAAGACACGTGAAAGATGACATGTATATTGAGACACATTATATATACATGCTTTAAGTCATCCAGATGGCTCACTGAAGAAAAGCAAATGTGTATGAAACTTTTGTTCTGCCTGGTGCAGCATTTCGAGTTTACAATAAGGCAGGGAATGCGCTTACTGTCTGCTCTGCGTAACTCTGAGAGACAGAGAAATGCCAGGTGAGTTTGTCTACGACTATGTGGTGGGATAATGGAGGGATGAGATTGAAACGAGTGCTGTTGCGTTACTTTACTTTTACAAAATAATGTATTTAAGCTCTCAGTTCTTAACTAAACACTACAGTAGTCTTTTTTTAAAACTTTAGACAGTTTTCGTGCCTTAAATAGGGACAACCTGACTACTGGGACTCGAAGCGTAGAGTTTTGCATAGAATCATAGGTTGGAAAAGACCTCTAAGATCATTGAGCCCAACCATCCACCCAACACCACCATTCTTACTAAACTATACCCTCAAGTGCCACATCTGCACATTCTTTGAACACCTCCCGGGATAGGGACTCAACTGTTTTTGAAAGGGAAGCTAATGCAAAAAAAGTAGGAAAATTAAAATCTAGTTGACTAGTGTACTGGGGGGGAGGGGGCGATTTCAAGGTGGAGTTTTGCAGTTGGGAAATTGCAGCGCTCATTTCACTACCGAAGCAGCCTGCCTTCTGCCGGCACAAGGACTCGGTCATAATTGGTTGCCTGTAATGGGCTAATGCTTTCATTCTCAACCATATTATTCTTTTGATAGAAAAAAATGAATAATGTAAAGGCACACAGTTGTATTTGAAGTGAAACTATTGCGTAGTTTGGCTATGGCTGCACTAGGAAAATCTGAGATCTGAAAGTGTTTGCTAATATGTTTGCATTAAAAAAAAAAAAGGATCGTAAACAAAATTTAGACCAAGAAGCACAAGGCTAACTGCCTATAACAAATACATTTTTGAAAAGGTAAAACCTAATATACGATCCTGTGGTGTATGGAGTGTGTTTGTTAAAAACGTTCGTGTATTTTGCAGGATAGCTTGGCTGTCCTGTCTACCTACAGCCTAAATGCCAGAGAGCTGCGCAGGGTGTTACGGGAGGATGTCTGTAGGCCTTTACTTGTCCATGTTTCTTTTTTTATATCAGAGTAGGAAAATCAAAGAACTGTTTACCAGCGTATTAGAATTCTGCTGGCCGGTGCAGAGCAGTATTTTGGCATCAAGTTGTATCTTTGGGATTCTAAAGATTCGTAGAGTTGGGCTAGGGAAACAGAAAACTTCCAGAGTAGTCAAACTCTTACTTTTACGCTCGAATTCTGTGAAAGAACCAATTTAAAAACCATTAACAAATATGTTGAGTAAGGAGCTTTTTTTATCTCAGGCATACCATTTTGATATAAGCATATGGCTGATTAACTTGCTAGCTTGAATGGAAGCTAACTTTGCGTGCACGGAAGTGCAGCTGCAATGTGAAGTTCCTTGTTTTCTGTGACGAAGGTGCCTGAACACACACCCTCCCCTATGCAGAGATGATTCCTTCCCCACACCTCACCCTCGCAGTGTTTGAATGGATGACTCCCCTGCTTTTCATTTTTATGAGAATACTTTTTAGGAAAAGGACCCCTTTAAAGCATTTGTCTAGATAGTGGCCTTTGTAAAAGCCCGTAATTTTTGGGTCAGGCCATGCCATTTTCCCTCAGGCTGTCAAAACTGTTTCTCGGTTTTGCTGAAAGTGATAAATTTGAGAAGTAAAGCAGCCACGTCTACCTCTTTTCCTCTGTTGTCTTTGGAATTAGACTTGCTGTGTTCTTAGTTGATTGTAATAAAAGCCTTTTTTCTTTTCTTTCCTTTTTTTTTTTTGTTTTTTTTTAGATTGGTTGTTGAACACACGGTCCTTAGGGAAAATATTATTTTAAATAAATTCTTGTTTACCTTGAAGCTGGGAATATGCCTTATAAGATCCAAAGAGGCATTTTTTTAAGAGTGATGCCTGTTTGTTTAGAATGGTAATGCAGACAGGACTCAGCAGCGTTCAGGAGAATAACGAGCCATTGATTATTCTTTAGTAATTGGATCTGTGCTTGGCAGATGAGGTTTGGAGTGAGCGTGCATGTTCTCTGCGGAGAGTGCTGTAAACTATGTATGTAAGCGATCCGCCTCTGTGCAGGGACCTCGGGCACTTAGTCAGGAGGAGCTTGGTGTTGATAATACAAAGCCTTTTTGCTATCCTCAGTGGTATTTTTGTATTCCTTTCTTTATCAGATGCCCTTAGGAAAGGATCAGTCCTAATCAATATTGCTTCTCAATTTGTTCAGACAGGCAGAAAAATCAATAAGCTGAACTAATGACATCTATTTTTATTTTCTTTCGGAGGACTGAGGAACAATTATAAGATTTTAAACAGATGCTTCATTTGATTGTGGCAATGGTAGAGCAGGGTTGTGAGATTCGGTTTGGGTTTTTTTTTCCTTTTTTTTTAAAAAAAAAAACAAACACGGTATAGATAGGAAACTTCTTTAGAGTGTGTTGCATAGCTTCAGATTACTGGCTGTGTATTATATTACTTATACACTTTATTTATGTTGTTGTAGTAGCCATGCTGCTTTGAAATTCAGGGTTCGATGAAAATGTCAAGAACTGGAATGCTTAGGACAAAAGCAAGAGTGGTAAATGTCATGAGGTAGAGGTTGGAGGTTAAGTCTGGAAAAGATATAGGCACATGCCTTTTGGAGTGGCTTGGTAGAAACGCGTTTACGAGTCTTTACTGGGTGTGGGGGGGTTGTCATCTCCCTTCCCCCTTACTGCATAGGGGAACAGAGGGGCTAAGAACCCTTCCACCCCTTTGTTGGAGGCGTCTGAGGCATCTGTATGGATCCCGTAGGTTTCCAGAATCGCTGCCAGTGATCAGGAGGATCTGCTGGGGGGGAGCGGGGAGGGCTGCCTTGGGCGTGAATGGGACATAGTTCCTAATGGTGTTTGACAGCAGCTCTGAGCGAGCAGGGGCTGCCGGACAGAGGTCCCTGCCAGCCTCAGCGGTGTGGGGATTCTGCGACTGGGGGACCCTGCTTCAGCTACTTCAAAATGACAGCTATCACAACACTTCCTTCCCTTGCCCACGGGCGGTGGAAAGAAGTTTTCCTTCGGTCCTGGGTATTCTTGGGCTAAATGCAGAACTGGTTTCATTTCTTCTTTCGGACAGTCTTGGTTTGGAGGAACTGCTTTTCACAAAGTGTGACCCAGATTTCCTGCACAGTCTTCACCACTAAAACTCGAATAAATGTTTAGAATAGCATCTTTGCTGGATATTCTGATAATAATAATGCAAAACAAGAAATTCTTAACTGTTTGTCAAAGGCAAAATTAGCAAATCTTGAAACAGTCTACAAGCAGATTTTCCCTCCCCCCCATATATTGTCTGTATACTTTGTTAAAGACCACCTCACTCCTTAAGGGTATCTCATGTCAATATGAGTTTTATATTAATAATTCTGATGTAAAGACTATATTACTGTAAGAATAAGAATGAAGAAATTGAGTTCAGGGGAGACTTTATGTCCTAACTTTTTGTAATCATTGTTAACTTTGTTCTTCAAACTGTATGATAGATTTGTAAGAGATAGCTAACACTTCTGGGCCCTCCTTTAGTTTGTAACAGGGTGACTCTTTCACATCCCACTCTTTTCAGTTAAAATATAAGATTTTCATGCTCAAATTAGTCATCAGACAAGTAAAGATAGACATTTCAGTAGTGGTGTGATGCAAAACTGTTTATCTGGAAGAACACACCTAAGGCTATTGCTTATTTTGTATATAGTCTGTAATTTTATATTAACTCTGGATTTTCCGCTAATCCCAGTGCATTGCAAGTTAGAAGGGACTGAGTACCTTACTGAGAGCCATGTGAGTTGGCCTCACCTTTCACAAGTCATCACACCAAAAGAACCAGCCTGAATGATATAATCTAATCCAAAAAATATATTTGTTTATGAATGAGGGTATTCAGCCTTAGAAGGAGAGGTGAGGAGGGCCAGGAGCAATGGCCTCTGCGCGTATTCCGGTGGGCTGCTGTAGCCCTAGAAGGCAGCAACAGCACTGGAGCGGTTCCTGCCATGACCCAGCCTGCAAGCGTCTGGTTTGGCAACCTCTGGAACCCACCGGTGTGCGTTCGCTTCGTGCTGAGAGTGGTTTGAAGGGAGGAGGAAAGCTGGCTCGGGAACGGTGGGGCTGAAGGAGAAACTTGGGCTAGGTGGCACCTCAAGCTTGTTTTGGTAAAAACGTTAGTCCAGCCAGCAGTTTCTGTCTTAGTGTCATCTCTGACCGTTGAAATGTTAGCGCAGTTTAAATGTAGTCGAAACGTGACCGTTGTCCTGACAGCCATGCTTTTACCCCCTTTGTAACGGGAGGACTGCTCCAAGTAATGACCAAGCGTGAAGGAACCAAATCACTTGTTTCTGAAGGCTGCTGGTTCCATGGTGACCTTAAAACACTGTCTGATCTCGCAGATACTAAAAGCAAAGTGTCTTCAGCTACGTGTCACACAGAGTGGATGCTGCTGGCTGAGGAAAGCTGTATGCAACAGCCAGGAGCGAAGCAGCGGTGAATGCATTTTCACTGCTGGGTGGCATTATATTATGTTTTCTGTACAAACAGTTCTGTGGGTTTCACTCCCAGGCTGGGGATTTTCAGACTAAAACAAGGCTAAGCATGGTATCAGCCATGGAAAAACTATATTCTCATAAATCACCAACCTTCATTTCAGTTTAACAGAAGAAATCCAGATAGTGTGAGGCCAAACAATGTATAATGCACTTGTTAAATTTGTGTATTTGCTGCATAAAAAGGGAACAAAAAGGGTAGGGTTCAACTACATTGTTGGTTTGAAGTTATCAAAATGTCATAATCTTTTATGTTCTGTGCTTTAATCTAATCTGTTATCTCTTTTGCCAGTTTGATTTTTTTTTTGGACAATTATTCCATGTTTTTATGTATGTAATATAAGTCTGGGTTTCTAAGTATGTGCTAAAACCTAATGTCACACTATAAACTCTTAGCAGTTTTTATCAATTATGTTTATATTGTGTAATAGAAGAGGTGTTACATTGCAAACTAAACAAAGCATTATGATTTTTGTTTAGAATTTAAGTATTAATTGATTCTTTCAGATGTTTTAAACCAAAATGGTTATGTTTTTTTGGAGACTGACAGCCAAACTTGTTCTGCTTTTCTGAATTCCGCTATAGTATATTCTCTGAAGGCTAATTTTTAAAAGTAAACTTTTTTTTTTTGAACTCTAGGACCTTTACTGAAAGCCTGGTAAATTCCTATAAATGCGAAGAGCAGTATGTGTGGTTAATAGTTTGTTAGCCTGGTATATTAGCAGCTGAGTTATTATATAGCTTAATTTTACTCTTCTCTGTATATTTTGCAGTCTAGTCTGCTTCGGTCAGATATGGGGCTTGGAAGTCCAGGTCAGCTATCGTCCTCGGGAAAACCTGGAACACCCTACTACCCGTTTTCTGGCACAAATCAACGCCGAAGACCACTTCATGACTCACCAGCTCTTGGTGAGTTATACAGATAGTTTTTAAACTTCCGTTTGCGATGCACTTCTGCAGACATTATTATTTTCTTTGACAGTTCGTTTATCTACTGGAGGTTGCTCTCTACTGAGCAACTGAAATTACAGAAAACTGCTACGTGAGAGATAAAACAGAATTATTAACATTTTCTTTGAGATGCTAGTTTGGATTCAACACTGGTCAGTATTGCTTATAAAACGAAAAAGAAACTCCAATAAAACCCTTAATTGCAAAAGCAATAATGACAGATGGATAGGAGCTGATGACCAGCTGAGTGCCCTTAACCCATGCCATCATTAACTCCTGGAAATGCCTGACCTTGAGGTCATTACCATTATTTAGTAGGGGAAGGACACAAAGGGGAAACAATTATCCTTCTATATGCTAAAAGTAACTTTATTCAGGGCAATATATAGTTGACTGTAATTGGTTCAACATGCCTTAAAAGTTCTTAGCAATTGGAGACTCGTAGTTTATCCTAAAATCAAACTACCTTGCAAAATATGCAGGCGGGAACTTGCTTAAAAATTGTTACAATCCTATGACAATATTTTATTCTGGAGATACTTAGAGATAAATCAAATTTTCCTACCCAATCATAGTGGTAATATTTCATAGATCTAACGACTTTCTGTTGAGTTAGGGAATTAGAAATGAGCTGGCTGTTCTATCTTTTCTGCTATAAGACTATCACAAATAATTGGGTGTGCAAGTTTTAAAAAATTCTTTTTGATATAAAAGGAGAGACGGTAACCTGATATTCTAGTTTAAAAGCTACCATATTTCAATGTTAGCATGTTATGTCATCAGGATTACTTTAGTTATGTGTTTGGGTTTTTAATGCTCCTCATTCTGTATAGCACTTCCATTCCATCATAAAATCTTGTTTGTTGGAACTGTATAACTTAAACCATACTTTACTCAAAATATTTCATCAAATGCAAATTGTTTCTTGAAGTAACTTTGGGTGTAACTAGAACTGCAAACTCCTTGGGCATTAAAATAGTCCTGAACGTGCTTGAAATTGTTTTTTAAATCTTTAATTATAAAAATATGACTTTGAAACTTCACCTACATATGTGTGTGTGTTTGAACTTTAGCGACATATATGTGTGTGTTTGTATATGTGTATGTATGTATTTTAAAATACCTTTTTTGTACAACTTTTTAACCTGTTGTCAAGCCAATTGCCATTTAATCTGGGGTTGTCTTTCTTTACAAATACTTTTGCAAGTGTTCGTGTTCCTCAGAATAGGAGACTCAAACACAGTGGTTCTTCAGATCTGTTTCAGAAGAGGAACAGTCTGAGGAAAGTTCACTGAAATTGTTTAGTGCTTGGAAGGGTGTTTGAACCTTAATAGAAAAGAGTTGGGTTTTAAACCAACTTTGGGTTTGGGTTTAATTATTATTATTATTACTAAAGTTCTAGCCCTCATTGTATCGGTTTTAGTGAGCAATTACTATAATAGTAGCCTGCTATGGTTTTGAGTGGCAGAGGGGCTGTTAGGGCATGACTTCGGGTGCTGGACAGAGAGTGATACAGACGTAGGCAGAAGGGTTATGGTGAGAGTTAAGAAGGGTCATTGAGGGAGAGTCCTAAATGAGATTGTCTGGTTTCTATTCTATACTTGAATATGCAATTAAGTTAGTTTCTTGTGCAAACTATATAGTTTGGTAGTTCCAGATATTATTAAATTAAACAAAACGAAGGTGAAGCGTGGTGTTTTCTGAGTAGTACTCTTATTTATTCTTTCTTTGAAAGAGAAGCTCAAGGGGTGTAAACCTGTTCAAACTGGTAACAGCGTGATGTTGCTGTTTCTGTCATGGCTGAATCTGGGCGACTGTAACCCGGGACATGGCAGGTGGTGGTTTCAAATTTATGGACAGCTTTTTCCAGAAATGCCCTTTTATCCTGAGTCTTGCTTCCAATGGCTTGACAAAGTATATCTGATTTTTTTTTTTTTTTTTTTTT
>Ga0065711_1033331_pt1 | contig 25695 bp, 12 predicted proteins | sample Hoacrofraction12_FD_59098 | JGI IMG/M metagenome (GOLD analysis project Ga0065711, IMG submission 59098) | Hoatzin crop microbial communities from Cojedes, Venezuela - Epithelial fraction 12 v2 (version 2) | ecosystem: Host-associated > Birds > Digestive system > Esophagus > Crop | place...
CGCCTGGACAAGATCCTGTGCAGCCTGCTGTAGGTGACCCTGCTTCGGCAGGGGGGTTGGACTAGATGACCCACAGAGGTCCCTTCCAACCCCTACTATTCTGTGATATTCTGTGATGTTCTGTACTATGGGAAAGAGACATAACTGTTGAATCAAAGATAGTTTTCAAAAGAATTCTCAAAAGTCTTCTACTTCAAAACCAAATTTAATGTCCCAATCCCAGCTGTTTTATTTCTAGAGCTGTTCATAAAGTGCTTGCAAGATTTTACTTCATTTTTTTTTTATAATAGAAAAATATGTATTGTTCTCTTTAGAGACAGAACTCTGAAGTCTTGTTGACATCTCTTCCTGAAAAAATTCCTCTCCAGGCAAAGACAATTCAGAGAAAAGTGCACGTGGAAAATTTCAGAAGTTACAGCAAATGTAAATAGATAATATCTATCCATAACCGTTATGCAGACTTAACTATAGGGATCCCACAAATGTCTATACATTTGACTTACTGAATAGTAAAACACAAAAAATTATGAAATGGAATTTTCATACTACGTTTCAAATAGTGCACATACAGTGCATTACAAACTCTTGAAAAGTACTTTTTCATATAGATTATTTCTACATTTTTGTAATACTTGAATGTAGGTGTTTCATATGAGCTCTTGTCTGACAGAAATAGTCAAAACAGAAGAGGGAGCAGAAATAGCTGGAGGGTAGCCAGTATGGAAAAGGAATAAAAGTATACAATTTCATAAAATGTCATATAGAGATGGCTAGACAAAAAGAGATAATACAGTCACAAAAGTATCCATTACCAAGAAATATTACCACTTTCCTGTATTTCTTGTTTTTCCCTTGTACATTTTTCTTTCCTACCCCTCACTCAGCTTCCATGTCTATTGCTTCATTCTCTGCTACTGTGTTACATTCATACTTTTCCTTTACTTAATACATCTGTTGCGCCTTACTTTTCTCTTATTTTCTCCTGAACTCATCAACTACTTCATCATTTTAGCTGAGGTTTCAACAGATATTATTTTCACTCTCGAGATTACCTCAGAATCTACTACCGCTCTACTCCATGTCTTTGCTATCAAACCTTGTTGGTTTATGTCTTGCAAAAGTACAGTATTCAATTTGCTTTCTGAACTTCTAGGTATTGGATGCTGGAAACAGTGTAATCAGAAAGCTTTGAAATCCACCTTTTAACTTGGACTTCTTATTTCTTTTTTTTTTTTTTAGCTATGTGATGCTTTCTTGGTAAAAACAGAATAGTTAGCATATACAATAATCTGAACACCAGAAATTAAATAGTTAATTCATGTAAAGTAGGGGATCCTGATGAACACATGGGGGTCCTGGTGAACACCAAGTTAAACACAAGCCAACAAAGCTCCCTTGCAATAAAAAGGCGATGGTTTTCCTGGACTACATTAGGAGCGTTGCCAGTGGGTTAGGGGAGGTGATCATTCTGATCTGTTCCGCACTGATGAGGCACATCTGGAGTGCTGGGTCTAGTTGTGGGGTCCCCGGTGCAAGAGATATGTGGAGATACTGGAAACAGTACAGCAAAGGGTCACGAAGATGATTAAAGGACTGGAACATCCCTGATATAAGGAAAGGCTGAGAGAGCTGGGACTTTTCAGCTTGGAGAAGAGAAGACTCAAGGAGATCTTATCAATGTATATGAATACCTGAAGGGAAGGTGGAAAGAAAATGGAGCCAGGCTCTTTTCAGTGATGTCCAGTGACAGGGCAAGAGGCACAAACTGAAACACAGGAGGTTCCGTCTGAACATCAGCAAACACTTATTCACTGTAAGGGTGACTGAGCACTGACACAGATTGTCCAGGGAGATTATGGAGTCTCCCTCCTTGGAGCTATTCAAAAGCTGTCTGGACACAGACAGGGCAACCTGTTTCAGATGGCCCTGCTTGAACAAGGGGAGCTGGACCAGATTACCTCCAGGTCTCCCTTGCACCCTCAACCATTCTGTGAGTCTATGATATAGCAGAGGGTGAAAAAAAAAACAACACAACATTTTTGATTACAGATCACATGCAGAGTAGTGCATCATTACAAATACAGATTTTCCTATTATTTCCTCTACGTGCATAATATCTAGCTGTGATTATTGCAAGCAATTGTACTAGAAATTATGTCACCATTTCAAGATAAGGGTAGAGGCTAGATGCATGAGGATGAAGACTAGTGATGCAAAGAAGACAACATTATGTAGCACGAAGCATAGCTCTGTATTTGCTTAACAGCATAACTTGTTATAGGTTTAGCACTGAAAACGCAAAGACTTTCTGTTCCTCCCATCTGCCATATGGGTACGTAGTCTATTTTGTAGTCTCTGTTTTGATATTCAATATGTGTATTAATGGGGTGGGTTCCTGCTCTTTGAGAATATTTTTCTCCCATGATGCTTAGGCCATGGTTTTCATACTCATCAGACAATGGAAGTGAATCAGGATTTTTTTAGAAGTGAGACACCAACTTTTCTCGAAAGTGCTTGTAGAACCAGCCACTTGTGCAGGTGGGAGCATGAGGAACAGAGCTATCTAAAGTGTTGGGCCATTCAAGCAGTCACTTGACAAGAAATTCTTGGACAGACTGAACATCTTGGGAAAAGAGTTCTCAAGGACCATTTTGATATTAATGAATTTGGTGGTGGTGATCCTGTCAGAAAATTTTCAACAGATTTTAATTCCTATGCACATTGGGATTATGTCATTAGTATATATAGGGGTTTTTATAGCTTGGGTGGAACCCAAGACATGAGCTGGGACCCAAGAGAGACCAAGTAATCAAATTTAGAAAAAAAAACTTCATAAAATGTATTTCCTAATAGTTTGGAATAAAGAAAATTAAAAGTATAATTAGTACTTGATTAATGAGTATAAACCTGATATCATTTATATAACTGTAACATAGGGAAAGTATCTTAATACTGAGAATTTTAAATTGCTGTAAAAACACTGTAAAAATGCAAAGAAGGTAATAAAAAATAATAATTACACAGCCTTTTAAGGGTTCTTTTTTCCACACTTCAGAAGAGCAAAGGTCTCATTGCAGCCTCAGGGAACATGAACATCAGCATTAACAAGTTTATTAACTAATCACTGATATAAGCTGTGCGATTACAAATACAACACATAGATGGACTTAACTTGTTACAAAGTAGATTGTTCTAGGCTTTGGTCTATTTTTTGTTATCTAATTAGAACCATCAAAAATTATAATTAGTTGATGTTTCCTGCTTTGTTTTTATTTCATAATCTGAATCTCTCTGACCTTCTTTTATGACCAGTTCTTACTCTGAAGGTGCAAACTTTTCTCCTTTTATAGCTTTTCACATGGGACAACCTGGGACAAGGGATAATTTCGCTTGGTTTTTCTTCCCTTGACATTGCTCCCTGTAACTTATCAAACATTCTAAGTCTGCTGAAAGGCTTTAAATAACTTTTTGCTTGTTTTGTATTATTGCTTCTCCTCTAGCATTCTCTGTATCTATTTCCTATTTTTTCTGTAGTGTATGATTAGTATTCTGTGGTGGGTTGACCTTGGCTGACTGCCAGGTGCCCAGCAAGCCACTCTGTCACTCCTGTTCCTTAAGAGAACAAGGGGAGAAAATATGACGAAAAGCACGTGCATTGAAATAAGGACAGGGAGATCACTTACCGGTTACCATCATGGGCAAAACAGACTCGACTTGAGGAAATTAGTTTAATTTAATGTTGATTAATAACAGAGTAGGAAAGCAACAAATAAAAACAAAACTAAAAACACCTTACCCCCCACCACCTCCTTCTCCCCAGGTTCAACTTCACTCCTGACTCTTCTACCTCCAGTGCAGGGGGATGGGGAAGTGGGGTTCAGCCAGGTCATAACAATTCATCCCTACCACTCCTTCCTCCTCATGCCCTTCCCCTGCTCCAGGGTGGGGTCCCACCCATGGGGTACAGTCTTTATGAACTTCTGCTTCATGATTCCTGCCCGCAGTCTGCAGTTCTTCACAAACTGCTCCAACATGGTTCCTTTCCATGGGGTGCAGTCCTTCAGGAACTGACTGCTCCAGCATGAGTCCCACATGGGGCCACAAGTCCTACTAGGAGCCTGCCTCAGCACAGGCTCTCCATGGGGCCACAGATTCCTTCAGAACAAATCGACCTGCTCCAGCATGGAATCCTAGGGCTGCAGGGTAGATATCTGCTCCGCTGTGGACCTCCATGGGCTCTAAGGGAACAACCTGTATCACCATAGTCTTCTCTACAGGCTGCAGAGGAATCTCTCCTCTGGTGCCAGGAGCACCTCCTCCCCCTGCTGCTATACTGGTCTTCTTGTCTGTTGTCTCACTTGTCTCTGCCAGCTGCTAATGTGCAGCAGGTTTTACCCCTTCTTAAATACATTACCACAGAGACACTAACAACATCGCTGATGGGTTCAGCTGTGGCCAGTGGCAGGTCTGTCTTGCAGCCGTCTGAAACCAGTTCTTTCTGACTTGGTGGCATTTCCTGGAGTCTTTTACAGAAGCAACCCTTGCAGCCCCCTGCTACCAAAACCTTGCCACATAAACCTAATACGTCTTCTTATGCAAGAGAGCATCTAGCATAATGTTTTGGTCTATAATAAGAACTCGTAAATATGGTTAGAAGATTTCAATAGGAATATTTATAAATATAGTATGGCGCTCTGATTATTTTCAGTGGAAGCAGGCTTGATAAAAGATGTTTGTTATCATTGTGATATTATTCCATTAACTTGCCCAGAAAGCTCTACAAGACTGATGGTGAGAGGTGAATGGATGCAAGATTTATGTTGGATAGATGAACTATATACGTTTTGATTCGTATATAGAGTTTCTTACAGAATGTAGCTGCTGTTTGCTTGTGGTGCTTACTTCTCTGAGTTTTTGACTACACATGGTGATGAGCTACACTGGTTAACACAGTGTTAAGAACATTCTCGACTGTAGCTTAAATAGTTTTGTGAGGATAAATAGTACCTGGAAGATGTCCAAAGTTAGAGCAGTAGCTGGAAATTTTCTTACTTATAATTGAAGGTATGTGAATTATAAAAGGCAAAAATGTTTGCAAACATATCTTTGAATTTTACAATTAATTTTGCTCTCTGTGCACGCTTAATTACTTGCTGTATGTGAAAACTAGTGGTAGAAAAGAAAGCTGTTTCTTTTACCCCATTAATTCATGAGTCAAAATTTACAAGTTCAGTACCCTCTATATGCAAGACAAATAGATCTTTCTTCATGGCTTTGTGTGGGGCACAGTGAAAAGCTATAATGGGAGAAAACAAAAATGAAACTTAAAAAAAAATTGCTCTTTCACTTGTGTCCTGTGCCCACAACATCTGTAGTTGCATTTTTCCAACTGGATCTTCAGAGTAAATTTTCAAACACTGTTGGTTATTATCTGTATAAGATGTACTACAACCTGACTATGGTTTTATGTGCAGCCTCTAATTGGTATAAAAATAATAAATGATTTGTGCTTATTCAAATAATAGTTTCCATAATCTGAGGTACTGTTTTGGTTTGGGTTTTTCTATATTATATTAATTTCCTCCCTCCCTCCCTCCCTTCCTTCCTCTCTTCCTCTCTTCCTCCCTTTCTCTCTTCCTTCCTCCCTCCCTCCTTCCCCTCCTCCCTGCCTCCCTCCCTTCCTCTCTTCCTTCCTCTCTTCCTCCCTTCCTTCCTTCCTCTCTTCCTTCTTCTCTTCCTCTCTTCCTTCCTTCTTCAATTCCTCTCTTCCTCCCTTCTTCTCTTCCTTCCTCCCTTCCTCTCTCTTTCTCTCTTTTTTTTATTTTAGAAAAATATATATTTTATTTCAAAGAGCAAAAATTTCACTTGCAAGTAATTCATACACTTTGGAGTAACAAATTAGTGACCACATTTAATGTGGGAATTTTTTTTAAAGTATCTTTCTAAAATACAGTCATCATGTGCTTAACTATATTTTCAGGCATTTAAGTACTCCGATATTTGGCAATGTTTCGCACTTTGGAAATTTATTTTCTTAACACATACATAAATTTTCTAGAATTTTTAAATTATATTTGTATTTTGAAAGAGTCGGTTATGTCATGTGATGAAAGGCTAGTGAATTTTATGCAGCTTATAGCCTTTAGAATTTTAATAACTTGGTCTTTTGCCAGTCCTTATTAAGTAGTGAAAAATGCTGACGGAAAAAGGTGGTAATATTTCATACCTGAAATAGAACACATTTTTACTCAGCAGTTATTGCCAGTGAAGTGTTTACACTTACCATTGCACTATTCTTTAGTGCAACATTTTTACAAAATTTTTGTGACTTTCCAACCTCAAAAATGCCAGGATAATATGTGGACATGCTATTTCATTAAGAAAGCAAAAATACAAAAATACACAGGTTTTACCACTGTTCACTATAGCTTGCGAAGGAGTTGTTTTTGTCTGTTTCTGGAGCTGGTTTGATTTTTAGCTTAGCAACTCTTGAGATGGTATTGTGAAGTCTCAAATTAAATTTCAGTTTTAGGTTTCATCCAGGAACAAAAAGAGTTAGATAAAAGGATGATTGAGGAAAAAAAAAAAAAGAATGGATAAAATATGCAACAATTTTAAAAAAAAGTATATATAAACCAACAATTCAGTAGTGTCAGAATAATTTTACTGAACATATGTGGTGTGGTTGTATGAGGGAGAGAGAGAGGTAGGGGGAGGGAAAGGGAGAAGCGAGAGGATTGAAATGACAAAGAAGATTAAAGTTTCCTAACTATTTTGGTCATAATTCTTTACAACTTCAGAGGAAGGATCTGTGGTGACAAGATGTTAAGGTGATGAGCAGAGATATGTCCTTCGAAAAGTATTCTAGAACAGTAGCTACATTTTTATCTGATGTGTGATTTCCACCAATGAAGGATTATAATTAATCGCTGGTGTAAAGAAAAAAGCCAGTGAGAACCTTAACCTCGCCTGTCTGTATCTCCTTTGAGACAATTTCTACCAGAAATACCAGTATGTGTCAAATTTCACATGATAACTATGAATTGCAATTTAGGAGACTGAGTCAGGAAAAGGGTTCTTTATGGAGTTTTGATACTTAGTACTTTGTGGAAGGCAAAACGCTCTGCCATAACTACGTTGATAAAGACAGGTCGTATTTTTTCTGAAGTGAATGTCCTTTTCCCTCGATAAACGCAAATGCTGGTTTCATCCCTGGATGTTACACTCCAAATGCTGTTACAGGATAAACAAGAAGCTCTCATGTAAAGCAAATAAATTGTTAGTATAATTGAAATCTTGAGAGTATAATCAAAGTATTATTAGCACGGATTAAATTATTATAGGAAAAGAATGAAAAATAAGAAATTAAGAATATCACTGTTACAGAAAAGTTCCCAGTAATGGTGCAGTTAAAATTGTTGTGCACTTGCAACCAGTTTCTACTTCTTTAGTCATTGTTCTGCTTCCCATTGGGATCCTAAAGTTGATGGTTTCTGTCTGTTGGGGTGGGCCAGGTCAGTTCATCATACTCTCTAAGGGGAGTTTCATATTGATAGTTTCTTCTTTCTCCTTCTAGAAAATGATTTGAGGTAAGTTTTGCATGCTTACTAGAATACTTCTGCATCTTTCTCCTTCTTCATTGATTCACACTTATGGAGCATCTTACGTATGTTAAACTCTTTATCTTTGTTCTCAATGGTACCCCTAAAACCAATTTTGTCCAGCCCCAGGTATGCATTTCTTTAACTCACCATAGGTGAATTGTTTGTAGACGTGGGACTTACAGTGCCAGGCCTGCCACCTGTCCCTTATGCCAGGTCTATGATTTTCTATGCCACATCCTACATGTCTGCTTCTGAGCACCTCTGCTGTCATGACGTGTCTGTATGTCTCTGTGCTACATCGTCATTGACCACATCATGTTGTAAATATTTCACTCTCTACAGAATAACAAGTTGTTACTACTATCTGTATAAAAACTGTGGTGGAACAGTAAGAAACAGAACAAATTAGACATCACATAGCAGGATTATAATAGAAAATTAGTTATAATTAGAAAAATTACTGTTATAGTCAAACTAAGTAAAACAAGTAATTGCTGCCAGTTCAAGACAATATCAGGCAAAGCAAACTGGACAAGTCTTCATCCTGAGGTCTTGCAAACTCATTGTGATGTCTGTGACCTCTTACAAGTAATAGCAGTACTATACTTTGTTTTATAGGATGTTCTTATTGGTTTCAAGTTTTGCAAGATTCTTGTTTGTGTTTTCGTCAGTAAAGATGATTAGGAATATAATGAGGGGGGTTTTTTTACTATGAGAAACAATCTGTTTCTTGACTAAAACTCCTTTTTCTCTGTTTCAGAGCAGGTCAGAATGAGAACCTCCTTTCGTGTCTGTCCATCAGAAGTATTGACGAAAGATGCAGTTGCACTTCAAACTATTTCTTCAGGCTTGGTTTGTTGCATAGATTGCACTTAAATAAAGGGATGGACTATATTTGAAAGGTTTTGATTCAGTGACTTTTAAGTTTTGGGAAAATACGATTTCAATGTTTCTGAGAAAAGAATTTCTTTTATCCTTTTTCCTGTGTACAGGTCAGTGATCTGCAGATCAGGACACTGGAGTACTAAACTTTTAAATTCTTTAAAATGGTTCCAAAGAATTTCAAAATTGAGAATCATATTTAGACTTTTTTTGTACTCTGTTTAATAATACACGGTAATACTGTGCTTCAATATGCATAGATTGCAGAAACGATAAAATTTGCAGGGAGCTAGTGATACTCTATGTTATTTTAACAGTCATAAACAACACATTTCTTCAAGATCCAATGAATCCATACTTCAATTAGAAAAATAGGAACTCTTTGCACACAGCAGATATGAGGTCATTACAAACAAGCATGTAAATATACTACTGCATGTTCAATTTTCTTGTTACCAAAGCTTTTACACACTTAACTGTATAAATCCAAGAGAATTTAGTGTATGAAAGCCTACACTTCCAAAATAAATTCTGCTAAGAAGAGGAAGACATGATTTGGCATATTCCTTCAATTCAAAATTGCACTAAAATCTACTGTTCTCTTTTTTCTCCTTCAGGCATATTTAAGAGGTTATTACACCTAAAATGTATAATGTAAGAAAGATCGTACTCATTTGGGTTAATTTTACTACCAAATAAGCCACTGTATTTCCAGAAGCATATTAACCTGAGTAATAAGAGTGCAAATTTACTTGGGGAATGGAAGTAATATTCTGCCCTTTTCGGTTGCAGATATTTCAGTGGAGAACTGAGAAAGGGTAAATGCAGCAAAATTCATTAGAAAATTTGAATGGCAGTTGGCAATGTCGTGATATATCAAATACATGGAAGGAAGTATTCAGCAGTAATCCATAATGCTAACAGCAAAACGAGAGTAATTTAAAATATATCTATGAGATAGTCTACTTTCAAGAGGTTTTGAAACAGACAAGTATTGCATCTGTTGTCAGTCCTGGGCTCATTAAACCTATAGAAATTTCTGCTATTATAACTTTAGATGCACGACCTTCATTATGAAACCAATCTAACGTTTTATAGCACTATATCTGAGTAGTACTGCAGTATATTGAAATTTTGGGAGCAGTGTGGCAAAAATGGCAGAATCTCCAGTTGATAATGATCTCAAAAAAAGATGCCTATCTAAGAGTGGTAATTCACCTTTAAACTCATAAAAACCTATGCCCAAAACTGAATTTCTTCAGATTTCATTTTTTTTGTTCTAACCTGCTCTGCAACTTAGAGACATTTCTGAAATGTATGAGTGCTATTTTTAAAAAAATTCAATGTTTCATCAGCTTAAGTTTTGATTTTGAAACATCTGTTTAACAAAATGAAATTAACTTATCCCATTTTAAAGTATTGTAAGTTTTTAATTCGTCCTAAAGCTCCATCAGGACTGAGATTAATCATAGATGAAGAGACAGTGAATTCCTGAATTTGCTTGAGGAAAATTTATTTTCAACAAAAGGTATTTAGTTTATAAGGTGGTTTATAATGGAGGAAAAGTTATTTGTATGTGGTCTGTTAAAAAGTGGAGAAAGGCGAGTATACGGTTGTACTCATGTATGTTTATTCAGTTTAAGTAGAATTCTTCAAACTTCCATAGGAATTAGCTTATTTTTTTTTAAATGAAAATTCCTCACAGAACTCAGTCATTAATTTTGCAGATTAAAGGTGCTGGGGTTTGCTTGTTGACTACAAAGGAAATTGTACCTTTGTATCTTGCACTGCTCTAGCTACAGCTTCTTCATGACCACGCCTGTGACTTCTGGACTTTAGTCTGCAGTACAAATATTATAATTGCTAAGTGGGGAAAGAAGTATTAGCAAAAAATAAACATTCCCTACCACCACTCTAGAGTTCAGCCAGAGTCATTTAAAATAGCTCATATGCCTGATTATCAAAGATTTTTTTCATATGCCTTTAGCAAACCTTAACATCTTTAGAAGTACTGTCATTTACTGAAAAGAATACAATTCACCATAAAACTTCCATTTTGTCCAGACTACTCATTTCAGTGTAATGAGCTGAAGTTGGCTTCTTTTTCTTTTTTTCACTTGGGACAGATCTGGGAACTTGTCAAGAACATCAGAAGATGAAAACAAGTTGGCTGGATTGCTATACAATTTTGTCTACCTCATAATTTTTGCACAAATAAAAAATAATGACAGTAAATCTAATTCCTGATGGTTAATGAAGTCTAACCCAAATAGTATGTCAAAGCTGCACAATTACTGAATTCATCTTTAAAATCTTATTGAGGGGAAAGTTCCCAGACTTTCATGCTGTCCTTTTCTGCATTCACCATCTCTACTGCAAAGTTAGACTGTAATAGGTTAAAAACAGTGACTTATATTTTTTCCTGTGTAATAATGCTTAGTTTGTTATGCTTTAGTTTGATTAAATTTTCAAAGCCTATTTGAAGCCAATGCTTCCTATTACTCCTGTGGTGTGCTTACCCTTGGCATAGTTTCTTAGATGGCCATTAAACCAAGATGTAACAATGAGACGTAACAATTTCAGTGACTAATAGACCCAAGTCCAGAAATGTAAGCAGATATCTAATAAAGACACAGGCAGAATTTATATCTCTGTTCTCAAAATGGTAACCTAGAAAAACATTATCCAGCTATGTGAATTTGTGTACACTCCATCTTACATTCAGAGTTGCCCTGAGAAATCATAGATAAGCAGAATACCTTGGGTTGGAAGGGACCTTTAAAGCTCATCTAGTTCAATCCCTGGCAATGAAGAGAGACATCTTCAACTAGACTGGGTTGCTCAGAGCCCCATCGAAATGGACCTTGTATGTTTCCAGGGATAGGGCATCTACCACCTCTCTGGGCAACGTGTTCCAGTGTTTGACCACCCTTCTTGTAAAAGATTTCTTCCTTATATCCAGTCTGAATCTACCATCTTTTACTCTGAAATCATTACCCCTTGTCCTACTGCAACAGACCTTGCTGAAAAGTCTGTCCCCATCTTTTTTATAAGCCCTCTTTAAGTACTGAAAGACTGCTATAAGGTCTCCTCGGAACTTTCTCTTCTCAAGGCTGAACAACCCCAACTCTCTCAGCCTTTCTTCATAGGAGAGGCGTTCCATCCATCTGATCATTTTTGTGGCCCGCCTGTGGACTTGTTCCAACAGGTCCATGCCTTTCTTGTACCGTTCTAACAAATTCAGTTATGCTATTCTGTGTAACCTGACTATCAGTCCAGTTTGAAGAGTAGTAAGTTGGCTTAGGTTAAGATGATCAGAGCACACAGTCCTGTGACAAGTGTTTCTCTACAGGAGCTTCTTCCAAGGCTTGATCTCTCAGGTCTTCTAAAAATGCATCTGACTTTTTCCAGTCGTTTAATCTCCTTCCAAAATGAAAACACCGTATTTCCTTCCTTCTAGAACAGTAGCCAAGAAAGGACTGCCCTCCTTTTATATAACTCTAGCAATATTATTTTCCTTTTCCTCAGTATCCTTTCCTTCCAGTTCCTAAGGAAATTAAAATCCACAGTGTCCACTTCCCTGGGGATTATTCCAGACTCAGTGCTACAGACAGTTCTGAAATGGACAGATATTCTCTCACCCTGTTAAAATTGTGCTGTGGGGAGTAAAAATAAATAGAGAATTCTTGGAAAAGAAGTGAGCACATAGGCAGTGGCCAGATAAGGTGATTTTTGTGACATCGTATTTAGGTCATAGCCCCAGATCTTTTTATTTAAAAATGTTTAATACAGATATAGGAACAGCGTTTGAAGAACTGTAATTGGAAAACTCCCTCTAGGTTCAGCATCTCAGGCAGCACACTGCGTTCTTGTTTTGGCTTCATCTTTCTCTCTTTTCCTCCCCTTGGTGAGTAAGTTTTGATTGTTTTCTATGTAATCACGTAGCTTTAACAGTGAAGAAAAAATTCTCATGGGCTGGTTGAGAAAAGTGTCATAATTAAGGCAGAGAAATAGCTGGACTGGTGAAGAAAAATGTATTTGAAACACCACAGGCTAAGGACAATGTTAGACCCGTCTTTCTGCCTTCTTGCATGTGTATTATAATGACTGCAAAACCATTTGCTGGAGACTGAAACATCACCTTTACACAGATATTTTAAAAAAGAAAAGCTAACACACTCTACTTTTATAAGTATTAATCTCTGGGTATTGCTGGAACAATTTCCCACTACTTCCAGGGCTGTTGGGAGGTTTTAGGACTGATTCCCTCTCAAAAACAAATATGTCTTTAAACATCCTTCTAGATCGCTCAAAACTACTAAAGATTGCTGTAAGTTTTATTGTGTACAGGTTGCTTAAGGCTCTCTTCTGAAGCACTCATTCTACTTGCACACTCAACCAAAGCTTATAGCCCTTTATCTGACTGACTTTCAGTGGCACATATAATTTGTCTAGATGGGCGAAAGTACACAGAACTGAGCTTAAGGATTCAGTTTGACCTTGTAAGTTCCACAATCATATGTGTGTAGTGCTTTGTTCATGATAATATAGCAAGGCTTTTCAATTGCACTACACTGATGAAGTTGTACTTTGCCTAGTAGTTTTGTATGTGACATGGACATTGTACGTTCAGAAACTGTGTGTTCCCCACAAATGTGTGTTTCTTAAATCATACAGGTACTTCCCACTTAATTCCTTGCCCTCTTAAATGACATTGCCAGAATTGCAGAAGCAAGCAGGGCTATTTAGATCTCCCAAATAATTCTTGGTCTTCAAAGTTTTCCTTAGACCATTAATCTACAATAATATTCTGGCTTAATTTTTTCACAATCAAAAGTGAAATGAAAATAAAATCTATTAAAAATGTGAACCTAATTTGTAATGTAAAACATCTTGAAGGAAGGGGTTGCATATAGATCTTTCCAATTAGCTTATTGCTATAAAAAGGTTCCTACAATTAACAGAACACTATATATTCTGCCTACAAACTCTGCATAAAACTCTGTTGCCATGAAGAAATACAATACCATTTAACATGCCAACGAGACTATAAAATTAGAATTAAAATTCCCAAACTATGAGTAAAAAAAAATAAGAGTAAATAAAAGAGAACACAGACAGCATATGAAAGCTTTAAGGTCAAACCATGCTCGAAACTGATTGTGTTTGCCTACCTGATCTTCTTGCAGTCTCAGACTCATTTCAGTATGACACAAGCCATTTCACACAGACTAAATAAAGTATTTTAAGGAGCCATCAATCCTTTTGAACTCTCAATTTACATCCTTTCTATGCAAATATACACATCATATGAGATTATGTATAATGTATCCCAATAAACACGATCTTTGGCCATCACTAGTAAAAGGCCACATACTTTGTATCAAACATATAGTGTGGGGTCTCAGGACTGCTTTGGGATTGCCTTGACCTGAACTGGTTTTAATTTGGTTAAATAGTTGACTGGTGACCAACTGACTACTGCTTCATGTGTTTTACCTGAAACATTGTGAATGTCACTTGTGGTAAAGATATGACCCAGCAAAGCAGTCACTAAATCACAACCAAAATTTCTTTGTATTGCTGTGACTTGGAAGTTTATTGTGCAGTTTTTAAACTGTAGCTGGGAACTGTAGAGGAAGCAGTGATTATATTGGTTGCGTGTATAATATGCATAACACAAAAGGCACTAGAGGCAACTGTAAAGAATATTTTTGTGATGCAACTAACACCAATTGAGCAAATGTTTTTAAAGCAATGATAAGATAGCTTAGCTTTTTATTGAAAGAAAAGGGGGGAGATGTTGGGGTTGATGTAGCTGGAGAGTTAAGTATGACTAGGCCGCTTAAGCAAAACAGTTAGCATAACTGAACAGGCCGCTGGAAAGGGCAGATAAGAATAGCAATTGAGAAAGTTCTGATAGTGCACATGAAGGATGTGGAGGCAGCCTGTTGCTATTGGTGTTAGTGCATAGTTACCAATCATAAGGGAATATGGGGCACATGAACAGCGCGTGATTTATGTCTCTGGCCTATCCGAATAAGCGTGATCGCGTGTGCAGATATGAAAAATGTATATAGCCATGCAAGTGGAGCAATAAAATGAACCGACTGTGCGTTGCATCAATGTGTGAGAGTCGTTTCTGTCCCTGCACGGATGCTGAAACTCGGCAGGGAACCAATGCAAAGGAGACAGACTATGATCTAAGAAGATATAAAAATAGTCACAAATGGATCCCAGTCCTGTAGAGGTAGAAAGCCACATTATGAACATCTCGATCCTCTGTAGACATGGCTGATGGCTCTCTCTTCCTCACCAGTTTGTGTCAAGACTAACATCACTGACCTGTGGACTAAAAGCTACATTGGTATGACAGTATAACACCAAGAATATGGGACAGATAATAGAAAATTTTCTTGCATGACAGCTTTAAAGGGGCTGTCAATGCAGCTCCTCTGTATTAGTCTGGGTGCTAAGTGGAAGTATTACCTTAGCTGGACTGGACATAAATGTGAGGTGTTCTGTTTAGACTCTTAAGGTTTTAATTAAAGCTGACAATTGTAATTTCCATGTATATATGGTATGTACTCTTTGTCCCACAATAATATTTTGTGTATGTATGTGCACGTTTATAGAGATGTATGTGTATACATCAATGTAATAATTATCCAACTTATCTTTCTTTAGGCATTTGCTGAGTTCTATTGGTTTACCTTTAAATAAGATGTTAGGAACTCAAGCTCCTTCCTGTTGTTCTGCCTCTACCACACCCCTCATCCATCATCATTCTTAATGTGTTTCATCCACTTTTACAAACCCTTCCGTTGCAGGTGTTCATAAATCTGTTTGCTCCCAGGACATATTCTTACTCCCTAAGCTTATTAACTCGTAGTCCCTACTTCCTAAACTTAAGAGACAACAGATTTTCCTTCGCTCCCACAAATCCACTTGCTTCAGCAATCCATACAATTTTTTTCTCCCGTGCTGAGGTAGAAATTCCCTGCTTGAGACACATAATCTGTTAAATGTCTCTCAGGGAACTACAAAGAAGGAAAGCAGACCAGTTTACTTCCACAGTTGTGGATAGCAAGAAGAGGGGATAATAATGAAACACATCTTGTATTACCGGGGATTCAAGCTGCTTGATTAGCTGGATTTGGAACCTAGAGATTTTTCTATCTCCAAAAGTATTTCAAAATTATACAGCCCTATCAATGGCAACAGAGCACTTCCTCTTGCTAGTGCAAAAAGCTTCAGACAGCTTTTTAGAAAGGATATATATGTCAGGAAGGAGTGGGGAGTGATCTTAATCTGTGTTCTTTGGAGAAATGAACTGGCAATTGAAAGCGTGGCTCATAAAACATCTAGAGAACAGTTTCAAGATCTCTGAAGTGAGATTTTTTCTAATAGCCATTGTCATTTTAAAGGTGGGAGTTTTGCAATTTTTTTCAGAGTCAGAGGAAAATAAGAATGTGAGTCATCCAACTGGTGGGAAAACTAACCCGAACAAAACAGAACAGAGGTCAGCATGAGATGGTGCGTGTATGTATGAATGGGGATTCATGTGATACCATATCCTCGTGATTATTCCAGTAAATATTGGTTTGGGACATAAGAGATCAGCAGCTACACCTTGCAATATAAGGAATGTTTGTGACTTTATTTGACACCTGAAAGGATACCTGAATAAAAGGGAAGCATAGGAAAACACAAAGCTGAATCTGAATAATAGGTCTATTACCCCCATCAAAATGGGGAAGGGGGGGATGTTCATCAGAATATCCTTTAATGTCATTTATTTCACACTGTCACTGAGAGAGAGACCTTTTTGCAGACATCTTTAATATAAAAAGCAACAATACAACAGGAGGGAGAATGGAAGAAAAAGACAGTGACTTGTATTGCAGTATGCTATCCTTGTATGCTGTGAAGTGTTATTTCAGTTTCTTCCTTGTTTCAGAACGTAGGCCTATTAGATGCTAAAAATGGTAAGATTGCCCTTTAAAAAATCATTCATTATATGGCATCAAGTCTTGCAAGGGAGTCTAGGAAGGAAGCAGTGTACATTTCAATTTAAATGAGGTCCTGTACTGTGATACTTATAAGAAAACCCACAGAGAAATCCAGTTTTAATGAGCCCTTATACTATATAAGGAGAAGAAAGCAGACAGATACATTTTTGAAAAGAACTGTTAAATTGTGCATGTAACCAATGAGAGGAAGCAAGAAAAAGACAGATTTATTGTCTAAAATGAGGTCTGCATGAGATGAAAGCATAAGACATAGGAAAAAATATTCATCTTCGTAATCTATTTACTGTTTTTTCTTCCAAATGTTCAAATGTTCATTACAAGTGCATGGCGCAGCTGAGGATGATAAATAATAGTAAAGATCAAACAGTTATCCTTTATACCCATTATTATTTATCTGTTTTACCAAAACATCCAGAAGATCCAATGAAGTATTTTGGCATTAACAGAGCTGAGAGCTGTACTGTATGATGATAAGTACCAGGGAAAAAGAAGAGTGGGAGAAAGTAAAGGCAAGGTAAAAGTAAAGTAATTCTGACTGGAATTGTGTTGTACAGAAAATATAAATTTCATTCAGTTAAAGGAATTTAAGATTTCAAAATTTCTTTTAAGCCTGATTTATAGCAAGATTCTAAATGACCATCTCCTTCCTTCTCCAGCTAAAACAACTTTGGCTCTTTCTGAATGTTTAAATTTAGTATTATCAAAACTGTAATACAGTGAATATATGGATGAATATTTCAAAGCAATATAATTTAACTTTTTAATTTCAAAAACACAGAAGTTAGTTGTATTGTACTGTCATTAGGTGTGTTTTCTTTCAAAATTTAAGTAATAACAAAATCAAAAACCATGAACCACTCTGATTTTACTAGACATTCATTTTCCAGAGGAGAATAGGTCTGACAGCATTTTCCTACTCACTTCTGTGAGCAAATATTTTCTAGAAGTGTTCTTTTGAAGAAAGAATTTGACACTTCACCTTACCAATGGAACCATAACTAGCCTGCTTTAAAAAAGCTCACGTTCTAATAGATGAAGAAAAGAAAAAATGGTAATCAGTTAAGCTTTTTCACAGGAGACTACCAAAGGATGAACAGTCAGCAGCGAAAAAAGTGTAAAGGATCTGCAAAGATAAAATTAAACACCAATAACAAGGTCATATACAGCCCGGAATTATATTAAAGAGGAAAACAACTCCCTAGGCTTTTATTAAAACCAGAAAGAGCTGTCTCTCTGCATAGCTAGTAGCAATAATATACAGTTATAGGTTAAGTGTGAAGTGTTATAATCGGAGACATATCAATTCCTGACCTTGAAATCAAGTAGCTGAATGAGGCAAAACAAAAAAATGTGAGATTAGATGAAAAAGATGAAGACAGGTAGCTAAAATAGAATATTTTAGAACAGCTAGCAAGGCTGTTCTTAGCACGTAGAAGTCATAATTGCCCAACCTTGAATTTTCTGTCTATCCTGTAGCCAAACCCCATATCTGAAGTATAGTTTAACGGCTCATGTTGACTTTCAGAACTGGTAAAACACTTCTTTCCACACATAGCAGTGAATTTTGGAACATGCTTCCACCACATACTGTGGAGACCAAGGTTTTCAGCAGGTTCAGAAAAACTAAATAAATTAGTGGACAAGTCCATTGCCTGAGAGTAAAAAGACTAGGTACAGAAAATAACTCACTAAGATCTCTGATACAACATCTGGAGAATGAGCTGCAGAAAATGGCTGGGTTTAATTGCTCTTCCTAAATAGCTGTTGTCTGAAATAGATATAGTATCCTACTGTCTGCAAGGGGGAGTGAGACTGACATAGATCATTGATATGACCCAATTTTGGCTGTTAAATCTCAATATTCCTACGCATTGGTAAAAATGGGAAAGTATGTGTAAGAAATTGTAATTTCTTATTCACAATGGTACCTCATAGAGGTTTCTCACTACTTGGCGTTTAAATTCAAAACACAGCTAAAGAAAGTATGTTCAGGATAAAAACTAAATCTATTTTCACAACAATAATTCAAATAGTATTAAAAATCAGGAGTAGACCACAAACATTTAAAGGCAGATGCAAAATTCGTATATTTAATATGTTTTCAACAGCAATTCTACTAAGATTGCCACTTGATACCATTTTTGTGCAAAACTAAGCCCAGTGTTCGGGTTTGAAAACCTACTATGTACAAAGCTTTTCTCTGTACCCAAGTTGTAGTTTCAGAACTCCTCATATCTGATGTGGGAGTTTAAGTACATGTATGGCAGCAGAAGTTCTGCTGGCCCAGTCACTCCGGGAAAATGTTGTCTGCATAAGCAAAATACAGCTTTCCTTCTCAGTTGATAAACATGCACATTTGCTTAAATACTCCTGTTGTGATGAAGCTTCTGGATTTTTATTACTCATACTCATTGTATCTCCTCTTTTGTGGCATTTACAGAAGAGCCCAGTATCTGAGACATTTTGTGATTAAAGCAAGTCCTTTGCTCGATACTTACAGCCCACTAGACTAGACTGCCTGGTTCACGCCCGTGGAAAACCTGTTGCACTACTCATTGGTGTACAAGGTCAGTGTTTGAATCCTGGTCAGAGGCAAGGTGAGGACAGTACAGTCTTCCCACTCGTTCCAGTGGGAACTGGATGACATTTTGATCTGTAGACACCTTCAGTTATTTTCTAAAGGAATTTTTTTAAAAATATATGTTTTCTTAGACATTCAAAAAGACATAGCCACAGCATCAGGCAAGGATTGAAGTTTAAAGTCTTATTAATAATTTCTTCACTTCTCTTTTGTACTATTTAAATATAATATTATTTATAAAATTCATAGTCTTGCTTACTCAGCTTTTTAACTCCCCTCACCTTCCACATCCATATTTTTAAACATATGCCAGAGTGTAAAGACAGGCATCTAGGAACTAACAACATTTTGTCTTATTGTACCTTTGCACTGTAGTAAATGACATGTTTTCACTGCACAGATATGTATTTCTGATTGAGCAAAATAATATTTTCCATTAATAAGACAACAGAAAAAAGTAAATCACCCATAAAATAAGTATCTTTATGACTACATATCCATACATAGTGTATATTGATTATGATATATACTCATTATATGTTTAGCTTGCATGTATTTCTGCATTAATGATATAGAATATCTTTATCGAGGATATGACTTCTGTTTTTTGGTCATTGAAATGTTGTCATTTGTGTATGAAAATCTCTCCAGAAGAAGTTCATTTGAACTCTTCCCAGTGAACACAATGCAGTAGCGTATTCCATGATCTTCACTTCTTAAAAGTACTAGTGATGAATGAGGACAAAGATGAGTATTTTTTCCCATGTGTTTTTGAAGGAGGTTAAGTGATTGCAACCTCATCTAAGTTACAATTAATCTATCGATCTTAGATGTTTTTTATACTCCTTACATATAATGGTTGACACACTCAGAACATTTCAATATTTACTCTTGAAACTCTTTTGAGGTAGAGAAAGGCTGCTAATTTCAGTATAAAAATGAGAAGAGTAAGACACAAAAGTAAGATTATTGTGTAGAACATGAAAGTTATGTAACTGGTCTTGAAAACCTATATTTAAGTAACTCCATCATGGATGTAGTGAAAGACTGGCAGAACAAAAATTAGTTTCAGAGTTTGAAAACTGGGGCTAATGCCCCAACTGCTGAAATACCTTTCTAAATAAAGGTATTATATACACAGGGATAATACTTTAAGGGACCACAACTTCTTTTGAACATCTCTCACAAGCAGTGTCAGTAAGCAGTATCAGGAGACTTAAAATCTGCAAAAAAGAACAATTGTCATGCAGTTAAGTGTAGAAATGAATTCATTGTGCTGAATGAATATATATACTTTACACATTCTTCGTGTACAAAGGCCAGTCATGTACAGCATATTTTAGATAACGCTACCATCTAAATGTTAATCTTCTTTTGTCAAACGTAGATCTATAGTTACTCTAATACATACATTTTGTGAAGTAAATCACTCACTTAAGACAAAATTTCTTTCATGGGCTTATTTTGCTCCCATTGAGTTTTTTGCTTTGGAAAGAAAAAAATAAAGCTTTTAAGGATAATAATAAGGAAATTTTTTCTGATTATGTCAGTTTAACAGGGAAAGAATGTCCCCTTGGATAGTATTTAAGAATGTATCATTTTTCTTATCTTCCGAGGGACCGGACTCTTGTTTATAGTTCGGTAAGCAGAAAGCCATCCTTTACTTACAGTTTTCTATATAATCCAATTGACATATACTTGTTAAAATATTAAGTGTGAAGGATTTAGGCCAGATTTAAATGCAGTAATAAGTAAGGGGATTTGCATACTATTGGGCACTGATGCAGCTTTGAAATGCCAGTATCTTTTTTCAGAATTGAAAGCATGGTGCCTTTGCAAAGAATCATTTATTAGGACCAAACCACTGTTTCAATAAAGCATTAGAATTTCCTGCATAGAATAGCCCTTGGGCAGCATTCTGAAGTAACAGTGAATTGCTATTCTAATCCACAATGGAACAGTTTAAAAACTGTGATAAATGACTCACAAAGGGCTTCAGGTTTCAACGTCAATAGAATTCTAATCAGGCAAAGTCTGGGTCTGTGTGATAGATGTAGAGGATTTTTGTGGTAAACAGTTTGCAATGTCAGGACAATACCAGCTTATTGAACTTTCAGAGGCTAAATTCCTGTCCATTTGTCACCGTGTTGCCAGCAGACATAGATGTACGTAGAGTAATAGACTTACATTCTTTATCAGTTGATACTTTTCTGTAACTTCTGGACCTCTTCAAAAAGATGAGAAAAGGAAACATTTGACAAATAAGAGGAAAAACATCAAAAGCTGAAATAAAACCAGAAATTATTTAATTTGAAAAATACAAATATTTTTATCTTACAAGCACAAAGAATAAAACATTTCCTGGTACAGCTAATACTCCCATTAAGCCACTCTTCTTTTTACAATAGTTTTAAACTTCTATGAAACTAGTCTCTTTGGTTTGTTTTCAGGCAAAAAGAAGGAATTATAAGGTCACTATATTTGTTGTTTTTTCAGTTAAAAACAGTTTTAATATTGCCTGTTGAATAAGAAAGAAATTTTATATTTTTCTGAAGCTTTCCATCTTGTATCGTACTGATATTGGAGGTAATAATAATAGGATTTCAAAAGGCAAGCGAATGGAAAACAAGAAGCTGCTTACCTATGAATAGAACAGCAGTGTGACTGTAGATAATACATTGAGGGTAGATCCATCTCACCTAACTTTCACGTTGTTTAGTGTAAATTAGTTTTTCAGTCTCCCTCTGTCGTTATGGGAAAGACAAAGAACAGCAGTTCATCTTACATGTTTGACACTCACTCTAAAAGTGCCTTTTTCTCTCCCTGCAGTACACAGGAGTCCTATCTTAGCCTTGGAGGCTAAATTTACAGGGTGAAGACTGGCAAAATGAATTGTACTAGGAGAAAATTTTCTGTTACTGTTGTATTCCTTGGTTAGGACATTATCTTTCTGTAATAGCAAGGTACTAGGAGGATAAACTAGTATATTTTTTCTCACCACAGTGACGGAACTAATATTCTTCTAAATGACTGTTAAAATGCTCACTAACTCCAGTGATGGTGATTCCGTACTTGTGCAAACGAGTTTTATTAAATTAATCTTTTGTTAAACTGATCTTGAAATACTTATAATCAAATCCTTCACTATTTCATATTATTGGCCTGTTTCTTTCTTGCCTTACATAATGTGTGGTAATTGAAAGTTTGCAGAGGATGTTAAGGGCAAAAAGAGCCTCTGCTGTTATGCTAGTGGTAAAACGCTAAGCATGTAACGTTTTAAGCCAGTTTCTGAATGATTGATTTGACAACAGTGGATGAAGGTAAGGCTGAGGTACTCAATGCTTTTTCTGTCTGAGTCTTCACCAAAGTCTCCTGGGCTCTGTGCCTGGCACCTGTGAGAGCACATTTACAGTACTGCATCCAGTTTTGGATCACCAGGTGCAGGAAAGACACTGATAAATTGGGGTGAGTTCAGCAGAGATCCCCACGCTGGGCAGGAGCTGGAGCTGAGGGACCTGGACTTGTTCCAGAAGATACAGCTTTGAGGAGAATGGCAGCCACCAAGCACCTATGCAGTGGTGTTTTGCTCCAGGAGGTCCATTGTGTTCCCAGTAAGAAATGCACTTAGACTCTAAGGTGTCTTTTAAAATGCTATTTATTAGAGCTAATGCTATAAGAAGAGAAAAGCATAGACAGTCTTAGGTCCCTTCAGATGCTGGGAATCCATAGCAGTGTAGCATTGAGCAGGACTCCAGCCCATGTGTAGTATGCCATGCAGGCCCCACCCATAGTCGAGATTCCCTCCTTGCATCATTCAGGCAATTGTCTTTCTAAATTGCATATATATGACTCTAAAGGCCAAAGAGTATTTGAATTGCTAAAACTGGATCATCAGATAAAAACCCAATGGAAATGTAAATTATTTATAAAATACTTGCAGGTCTTCGGATTCTTAATCTCAAAAAATCCTACTAATCTTTACTTGTGAGTTGAAGGATACTTGGTAGGAGAAAGTGGAAGTTTAATTAACATTTAACTTCATTTTAATTGGCATTTGACAGAAATTTAAATGCTAATTTGAACCCATAAAATAATATGCATTTTTGTGTGCTAAAAGGGACTTTTGATAAGTAATTTCACATCACACACACACAAATTCAGATATATACATCTATTTTTATTTTTTCAGGTATGAGCCCATTTGTAAAATATGGTTAGTGAAGTAGTAAATGTCACAAATATAAAAGTCAACTTCATTAAGTGGGATTATTTCAACAGAAGCGTAAAGGCAAAATACCACAATAGCATTTCATCTGACATATACAAATATGTTTTTCATCAATCATTAGAAGAAGAGATTCATATCAAGCTTATTATCTTTCTGTATATTGCCTATTCATTGTAATTCTTCCTTAACATCTTTGGTTTTCTTCCTTCATGCTTTTTAGCTTCTTTTCCAGATCTTTTTTTTCTGTTCTTCACCTTAGCCATGGTAGTGGTGTTCGTGCTTTTTCTTGCATTGCCTGATTAGACTCCAGTAGTCAGAATCTGTGGGTTCTCAGTAGCTCAATTGTTTTTTTTTCCTCCTGCACAAAAGAACTGAAAGGTTTGCGAGTTTTCGAGATGCTTGTTTGAGTTAGAGTAAGAACAGGAAGGACAGGAAAATCGACAAAGAAGTTAATAAACTGTGACTGACAGTGTCATAATTTTTGCTCTACTGAAAACATTTTTTAACTCTGCTCCACATATCTGACTTTGACTCACTCCCTTCCTTGCCTACAGTATCTGATCCAATACACGTTCTGGAATGAGCAGTTCTGAGACAAATTCAAGGGTTAAAAAAACCCACCCCACCTCTCAACAAAACAATAATTCAAAACTTTTTGCCTTTTTTTGGTTGCTCTTTTTCTTTCCATCCTAGATAGAAATATTTACTCCTAAAGTAAATTCTGATATATAGAAATAAAAATGCCACCTGTATTTTAAATCTTTCTAGATTGTCCCAAATCAAAATTCTATGTGTGAACTTAATATTTTTAGAAAGTATTATGCTAGACATCAGCAGTCGATTTTAAGTTGTTTACATCCTCTGTAGCGTAATATTTTTCTGTGATGTGAATAAATTTGATCAGTGTAAGAAGAAATCTAACATATGTACCCCGATATATGTTTAAATGAAAGCAAAACTGTTGCATCATATCTATACCACAATACTTACAGCAAAATGACAAAAATATATACCATTTTATGAATTAAACCCACTCTCTGAATCTGTATTACCTACTTTAGTACCTGGTTTATTACGACAATAAAAAATACATGTCAGTATTTATGCATAAGTAGTGTAATTGATGGCCTTGCTGGACTTGTCAATGCAAGACAAAAGACATGCTCCGACTCAGGTGCCAAGAGCCGAATAGTTAACAAAGAGAGCAATTGACTTGTGCTTATCTTATCAGACAGAAGTAAGGGGGAATAGCCCATCACTGTAAACCAAGTGATCTGTGGGGTGCACCTCGCAAAAAGATTTCAAACATATATAAATTGGCACTTGACAACTCTCTTTGGGAGGAGGAGCCAAGCCAGAACTTTACCTGACGGATGGGTAGACAAGCCTGAACCCCTCTTCCCCCACCAAGAAGGGACGCCTTTATGGTAAGAATCGCGCCTCTGACTTTGTCAGACATACCCCCAGGAACACATTTTTAACTAAAGCACTAAACCATTACCTTGAGCTCAACTTTTGTAGACAGTGCATTTATCAATGGCATTCCTGAATCTGTGATACCTGTCGCTTGAATAAATTACCTATTCTTTCAACTTTGCAAAACTGCTTCAATGAAAGTCCTTGGAGGGGCTCTGACAGCTGAATCTGACAAGTGGCTGCACACTTAACCCTTTAGACATAAACTGATGACCAAGTCTGGGACTAAGAGTAGATCCAGCCGCACCTAGACTCTCGTCTTAGAGAGAGTTTAGAATGCAAGGGGGTCTGCTCTGAACCTCCTGACTTAACAGGAGAGCTCTCCTTTTGCCACTTATCAGACTCCCTTACCCCTTTTAGAACGACAAGTAGACAATCCAGACAGGTAAGAGTGGGCTTTCGTACTGGTGATACTGAATTTAAAAAAATTGGGGCCTAATCTTGTACCACTTAAGTCTTTGATAGTTTTGTAAAACTTTCTAGTGAACTTTAGACATCCATCCATCCATCCCTGCCTCCATCCATCCCTCCGTCCCTCCAATCCGTCTGTCTGTGTCTATCTATCTATCTATTTATCTGTCTATCTATCTATCTATCTCTCTCTCTATCTCTCTCTCTCTATCTTTCTATCTTTCTATCTATTTATTTATTTAAATACTGTACAAGACACAAAATAGATTTGAAGCTCTAATATCAGCCTTGGACAGAACTGAACAGCGAACAACTTACCATAGAATCCTCATTAGTTTTGTTAGTTACTAAATGTGAGAGGAAGAGCACCCCAAGATCTTTCTTCGCCGGGCAGCTTTTCAGCCATTCTTCTCCAAGCTTGTAGCGTTGCATGGGGTTGTTGTGACCGAAGTGCAGGACGTGACAGTTGGCCTTGTTGAA
>Ga0065711_1006666_pt1 | contig 25693 bp, 18 predicted proteins | sample Hoacrofraction12_FD_59098 | JGI IMG/M metagenome (GOLD analysis project Ga0065711, IMG submission 59098) | Hoatzin crop microbial communities from Cojedes, Venezuela - Epithelial fraction 12 v2 (version 2) | ecosystem: Host-associated > Birds > Digestive system > Esophagus > Crop | place...
AGACTGCCGGAATCTGGAGGGGATCTGCTGCGGGTTTCTGCAGGCAATGTATGTGGAAATAAGGCTAAAAAAAAAAAAAAGGTCCCCTTGTGTGCTGAGGTTGGCAAAGCAGCCATTTTTTCCCCGCACATAAATGAAAGCAAAAATCAGCAGGGTTATAATAAAACACGAAAGGCTTATGCGTAAGCTAGGAAGGAAGGCTTTGAATGGGTTCCTGGTGGTCTCAGGTGGTTGAAGGTGTAGCTATAATACAGCACGCAATTAGAAACAGGTTTTCTATTAACTGGCTTACGTTGCTGGTTGCTTTAATGGAGCTGACCTTTCCCTCCTAGCCCATCCTGGAGCAGGCAACAGGTTGGAGACTGCCTGGCCCTCACCCCACTGTGTTAAGCACAGGTTTCAGTCCCACATATCTTGTCTTTTCCTGTCAGAGGGGAGAGATTTGGTGTCTGTGGAGCTGGTGGTGTGACGACTGAGTCCTGGCTTTAATCATGGCACGTAGGCAGTTGCAAACCTGTGATCAGGAAGGCAGGAAGAATGGGCTGAGCTCCCCTTCATTCCTTCAAGAGCAAAAAAACCCTGGTGGGTCTGGGGTGTTTTTAGGAACATTTTCTTTTTCTCATTACAGTGAATGCTTTGCCTCTAAAAATCCCTGTTTATTTTGTAACGCTGTCAAATGTTCATTGCATGTGTTACCAGCTGATTTGCCTGGAATTGCTCCCATTTATCCTGGCAGTGAATGGGAGACTGTTAAGAGGCAAATATTTTCCAGATTTGCTGAGATTTCATTTTCAAAGGACTAAGTAATCTTTTCCTGTAGCTCAGGAAGCTGCCTGGAACTTACCTGATCCAGTTTCAAACCCACCACGGATCCTGCTGGGATTTGAACTGGTAATTTGAAGAAAAGTTCTCTTCTGTTTTTCTTAGGCGTATTCTGCTTTCCACCACCAGCCATCTTGTTGGGTCATCCATGATGATCCCGGAGCAGTCAGGCAGTGATTGACTTCCGCAGAAGGAGGAAGACAATTGCTCCCAGCTCCAGTTTGTAGGGGCAAATTGGTTTTGGACTAGGCATGGTGGAAGTGGAAGAGATGCCTCTGTTACAGCTCCAGCCAGGTGGCTCCTGTCTCCGTGTTGATGTTCACCACACCTGAAGCTGCACCTTTTTGGCCTGAATAAATGCACAATACAGATGCAGAAGCAACCGCCTGGAGTCACTTGAGGCTGCTGAGAAGCCAGGCAAGTAAGAGAGTCTGCTTCGGATCTTTTTAACCTTATGCTAGTCGGAGGTTTGACTAACACATCTTCCAGGTCTGTTCCACTCACTTGGTGTCTTCCCTGTCTCCATCACACTGACAGCACCTCAGTTGCAGCTCTCTCCATCTGCAGCTTCAGGGAAGGTCCATAGTGAATTATTTAAAATAATTCACACTGTTGGCACTTGCAGGCTTGAGCATCCCTCTGAAAAGATGTCAAGAAGATCCACACCAGGCTCTAAGTGCTGTGTCCAGCTCATCTCCTTCCCAAGCTGAACCATTATGTCTTTCCCCAGAGTTGGTAGGTAAGGAGTGCAGACCTGACCCTGACTTCTGAGGGTATTGGAGTCTGCTGCTGTGTTTTGGGAGGAAATCAAAACATATATAAGCCCATCCTTACCTCGGTGGGCAGGAGTGGGCTGACGGAACCATGTGTTCCAGGAACCAACTCTGCTCTTGGAGAGCAGCAGATGGTCTCACGAACTAGACCGTTAATCCAGCCAAATTATGGCAACAGATGTTTGAAGATGTTCGCATTCAAATTCAAACTGTTCACCCTCTTGGATCAACTAGTCAGGATGAGGGTGTTTGTTAATTAAAGTTGGGGAGAAGACAAAACAAAACAAGCCCCCAGGAAAAGGTGGTTGTGCCAAAATGCCGGAAGGTTTTTCATCACCTGTAATCAGGTGTAAAGGGAGGAGAGATGGACCTTACATGATAGAATAGCAGCCCCCTGCTCTCTTCCTGCATCCTGGGATGAATGGATCATCCCCAAAGGAGAGGAACTGGTTAAAACCGCAGCTCCTGAGTAGCAGCAGGGTCCGCTGCGCGAGTGGTGAAAGATTGGTGGGCTGTAATGATGCGCGCGGGCCGTATGGAAATGCCCACCAGCCCTCGGCAGTGGCCGCGGCGCAGACGGGGGGACGCGGCACGGAGAGGCAGAGGGAGCGTTATTGATGCGCTCGCCTCAGGGAGGGAAGCGGATAATGGATGTGGGATGTTGGCCGTGCTTTGTCATCAAACGAGGAGCCTGAAAGATGGTGTGCTGGAATATTATCAGTCATTCCTTGATCAAGATGTAATGCTCTTGGGGTCCTTCTCTTTTTCTCTTTCTCCCCCACCGCGCTGGTGAACACTTTTATTTCTCACTCTTTGACCTTTTTGCTCCGTGTTCGGGGTACTCGGATCCATTCCCCTTTTAACCAAAAGCGTGTCACTCTCCCCTATCCTCTTCCCCCCTTTCCCCAAGCCTGAAGATACCGGTGCAAGCTCAGGGAAATAACATTTCCCGATCTGCGTGGCCTCATCTTGGAAAGACCTCTTGCTTTTTATTCCCCCTTGCCACACCGTTAGTAGATATTGTGTGTGCATACACATAGTTAAGTTTTATTTCTATGGTACTATAGGTAAGAATAGTGCTTCACAGACAAATAAAAGGGTCAGTCACTGCTTTGAGATTGCCATAACACAGCAAGAGATGGCAAATAAGGGGTTTTATTACATCTCACCTGTATTTAGGCAAATCAAACAATTGCATTTTTTACAGCCCTGTGTAATGGCCTGATGCAACCAAATGAGACCTCTCTCCCGGGGAGTTTAAGCAGCATATTAGCTTTATCACTTGATGACCCATAAAATGGTTGTGCACCCCTTAGTGATTACCTGACTTACTCAGCACGGCTCTGCAGGGAGGATATTTAAACATTTTTTGCATTATCAATTTCATAATGTCATAGCTCTAGTAGTCAGCCTTTTAAAGGCGGTGGCTTTCGTTTTCATCTTTGTACAGGGTAGTAAAACCAAGGAAAGTGGGGATGGGAAGATAAAAATAAGGCTTCTCCATATCTTGGATTTTGGAACTAGAATTGGGGGTATCTTCTCTTCCATCTTGTCTCCTCTGATGACATTTCATTGCATGAGAAACTTAGTAGTCGTGAACCTAACGGTGATGATAGACAGGGTAAATGGAGAAATCTTCCTTTCCATGGAATGTAGCAAATCATTGGTGCGTGTTGCAGAGTAGTGTTAAGATGCAGAAGAGAAAAGCAGTGAGAGTAAATCCTGTACATCGTCTCTGCACATGGCAGAAGAGCCCCAGCTCATGGGCTGATCTTCTGGACTGTGGAGCACTTCACCCACCTTCACACTCTGCAACTAATTTTTGTGCATTTATCATCATCTCTTCACTAATTATCTGTAAGCACGAGGTGCAACACCACCATGTTCACGTGCCTTGGTAGCTAGACTGAGGTTTGTCTGCAGAAAAGCCAGCTTAAGGGCTGCTCCTAGGTGAGGGCTGTCCATGACTGGAGCAGCTGCTGAGAAAACCCTCACCAGCATCCCATTGAATTCAACTCTCACAAATAAGAGTATCACTATTCTGTGGCTGACAGAGAAATTTGTAATTAGAGAAACTCCCTGTGTGGACATTAGGAGGAGCATTTCAAAACACTTATGGCCAAACGTCTCCTCCACTCCATTTGGACTCTTCTCTCCTTTCTTGTGAAGAACTCACACTCTGAATATTCCTGAATAAAGTGTGTAAATGACGAGACCACCAGCGTTTTTCTGTAGATGAATTCCCTGAAACGAAACTACGGCTGGAAAGGTAGGGGAAAGTGATGCAAAAGGAAATGTGCTTCAGAGCAACTTTTGAGAGAACAACAAGAAATGGGGAGAAATGAGATCCCAAAATAGGGTCTTGGGAGAAGAATCTCTAATGACAATGTTTTAGAGCATCTCCGTTTCAGGGAGATGCTTTGTGTGTAAAGCAGGTTGGAGACAAGATCGGTTTTTTAAAAACCTCAGGGTTTCAAAATTCACATTTTACCAAATATGGATGAAAATACCAGTATTTCGGTACATTTTTGAGATTAAATTTTGGGAAAAAATCAGTCTGACATCTGTTTCTTTGAAAAAACCCTTAAATTGAGGTATTTTTTTCTACTGAACAGATGAAATAAAGTATGTCTCGAGATGAAATGAAAAGATTTGGAAAATAATTGAAATAAGATGCATCAGTATTCTAAAACATTTGTCCATATCTTTATAAAAAATCTTATTACCATTGGCATAGGCGTGAGAAACTCTTCAGTATTGCCAGAAGACCATTGCTTCTGGAAAATGTCTTCTAATGGTAAACTTATAGACCACTCTGCTTTTCAGGTAGAAACAGTAGGCCCCCTTCCTGCCTCTTCTGTCTAGTTCAGGAATCCCAACATTTCACTGGCTGTTTTTCGAAACAAAAGTCTCTGCTTTAGGGACTGTTTGGGTAGAAAGGAGATGAAACTCCGAACCTGGAGACGTGATGCTGGGCCAGAAGGAGTTATTTGGGAGTGGAAAAAGCACTCACTTTCACATGTTACAATTATTTTCCGCTTTCACCATAGATGTTGCCAATTCCCATGCCCCAGCTTTATCCCATATGTTTCCAAAAGCTTGATTCTTCTCTGCTTCGCTTTTGTACATGTACTTAAGTAGGGTTGAATACACTAGCAATGAAGTCCACGGTGAAATGAGTACAGTGTCTAGATCTTCCCTTCTAGGTCTTTTCAAAGAGCAAAAGTTGGAGCTGCCGACATGGCGAATGTCACTTTGCTCCAATGGAAAATCTCCATTGTGTCTTTTAATCTCTACATGTTTGTTTCATTCGTAGTCACCTGGGACAAATCTATGCAAATCTGCTCATTGGGGCTGAGAGGTAATTCTTGCAAGGCAACAGGTATTATAGTTTCACTGGGAATGTTTCTTCCCCCCGCCCCCCCTGCCCTTGTACCTGCAGGGTGGATCTCAACAGGGAGTTATTTCCTCTGGCATGGGCTTCTCAAAGATAAACCCCACCGATTCTGTGGCCTTGGTTGTCTCAGTCACCTCACTTGTGTGGGCAATGACTGGAGTTGAATTCTGGTGATAACTGTGTGCACTCACACCTGAGACATCTTGATGCACCCAACATGATCACCAGCTGCTGTGCAAGATGTCTTCTGGAGGTTATGTCTTCAATTTGCCACTCCCCTAGAGATGTTTGGTTGGAGGATGCGTTGAGACCACTGAGATCTCTATTCAGCTGACCTCCATCATTGTGTGGTGGATGAGATGTCCAAGCATCAAGGCTACCTGAAGCTCCTGCACCACAATGCCAATGGGCCCAAAAGTCACCAAACTTGAAGTCTAATCCAAAATAACACCACCTTTGTGCTGCAACAGTGGTAAATAGTGGGGCCTCTACTGTTGGTCTTTCAGCACAGCATCTGCTTCTGCACGTGGTTTGAGAAGCACGAAATGCCAGGTGTAAAGGGTAAATTTCCAGAATTTGTGGAAAATTTTGAGGGGATGGGTTGAGCTATCTTTTCTTAAATAATTCTGAAACTATGCAGACCTCCCTGTTTTTACTGATTCTCTTTCCTCAGTCACACTGAAGCTTCATCTGTTTCTGTGGGAACTCAATAAGTAGATATCACAAAGGGTTCACATAGTGCAGTGACAGATCACCTATCCTGAAGTATGCACACTGAGCATATCAGTAGTAAGATTTACTCCAAAGAGCAGCCCCCAAAGATAGTTCTCAGGCCTGAGTTTAAGACCACTGTCTCTATTCATTATCTTGTCACTGGTTCCATCATTGGTTTGATCTATAGATGATTGTGTAGGAAGTGGAACTTAACAATTGGAGAATGAGAGCGCTCTGGGGGTTCTGTCACTGACTAGGTGAAGCCACGCTGAGCAAGTCACTTGCTCCTAGATCGCCAAAAATACATTAGCGCTTCAAACTTGTTGACATGGATGGAGATTGTGGGTCTGTTTGAGGATGTGGACCCTTTGCTTATGTCACATTAGAGTTGGCATGTACTTCCCTCCTGAGGTTCAGTCCACTAGAGAGGGAGGCAGTGGAAAGGCTGCAGGGTCTCACGCAGGAGCTGGAAGAGAAGGTGTCACTCGGTGGTATCTAGACCAACACTGGGATGCTGCTGTCTGCTGGAGTGACGTGCCTTGGGGAAGATGTGGGGAAGGGATTTGTAGGAAAGGGGGTTGGCAAATATATGCTGGTGGTCCCATTTTACTTGGAGATTTCCTGCAGGTGAGGAGATAGTAGCTACTGCTTCCATTTTTAATGACTGTTTTCTCAACATCTTCTATAACGCACAAGGCAGTCATCTTTGCGTCCTAACTTGAATCGTTAGGCAGTTGGACTAGATCATCATTGTAGGTGCCTTCCAACTGATTTATTCTATTATTTTAAAATTTGACTCTGTCTATCATTTTCATATCTGTTAAATTAATGATAAACAAGCCATCCTAATTTTTCCTTCCCTGGAAAAATTTCAAAGGGCTGAAGACTGCTATCTGTAAGTCATCAACTGGAAAATACTCAGGTAAGTAAGGGGTAAACAGAGGGGTAGGGGTTTTTTTTCAGATTGCCTTGGATGTCAAACCAAATAGAAATCCAGGCATGTGAGATAAATGTGTCTTATTATGCAATTTTTTTGTTAGTCTTTATAATACAACTTCACCCAAATGCTTCCTAAATCAGGACTCTGCTTTGGCTTTGACAATTCTTTGGTGATTTCTGAGACTTATAGCGAATAATGCTGCTGGCTGGTGGGGGGGTCTGCTGTGGGTATTAGTTTGTGGAAACAAATTCCTAACTATTCTGGTCTATAAATCCTGAGCCTAATGCCATGAGACTTGCATCAGTGAGTTCACTCCCAGCATATTGGCATTTTAAGTTTTGACAATCCCATATAACCATCTATATAGATCGCAGGTTTGGGTATGTACAAAGGAACCTTTTCAGCGGAAATTTGAATTACATTGGAGTAGAAGGACAGGAAAGCCCCAGATCACTTCGATGCACTTCGATATTTAATTGGAAATCCTGGGATAATGTAACTTCAATTAAAGTGAAGTCATCCCACATAGTTGTCTACTGACCTGAGTTCCTGCATGAACATGACAATGTTCGACAATGAGCACAGAGAGCATACGGTAAAACAAGCCTAAGGTATCAAGTCTCCTTAAGGCATTCTTCCCTTTTTTTTTTTTATTTATTATTACTTTTTTCCCCTGTAGTGGCTTTACCCACCTGTAATTGCAATAGAAAGAAGGAGCCAGGAGATATTTCTTTGCAGACGAGACAGTGGTTGTGTTATTATGGTGTATTATGTTACTTTCCATTAGACCAAAAACTTTTCATCTCTAACCCTAGGAGGTGACCTACAGTAAATACAGTGTCGTATTTAGCTTTTGTAAATAGCTTAGCTCTCATGAATATTTTATAGTGGGGTAAATATCACATTCTCTCCACTTATTTACATCCGCACAGCATCGCAGAAGACTTGTTGGTATTAAATATTAATTGTAAGCTTCAGTGAATCTATGCTTTTGTCAAGAGTGCACTGGGCCACACATCTTTTTTGGCCTCACACGTTGAGAAAACCGCATGATCTTCCGAAGAAAGAACCGGAAGTGCATTTTCAGTGTTTTTGAGCAAACTGCCCCTCAGCCCTTGATGGCTACAGCTTTCATTGCTTTCACTAGGCTGGGTGGAGGGAGAGAAGTCTTGGACAAAGATGTACTTGGCTGACCCAAAACTTTGACCTTAGTCTATGTATCTTTTGCATCCCGGGACAAGTCCCTGTGGAAGGATTTCAGAGATTTATGAAGGCCAGAATGGATCAGCCAGTCTGGCTTGCTCTGTGTCTCGGTCCAGTGACCCCCTTGATTGAGCCAAGAACTTGTGTCTGCCTGAAGTATATCTTCTAGGGAAGCAACCATGCTTTTGGCTGGAAGACATCAATCAATGGGGAATCCACCATATCCCTTGGTACACTGCTATTACTTGATGCAAGGTTAATTAATTTTTGAATTACCAATGATTTCTAAAGACATGCTACAATTTTGCTGGCTTTCACTTCCAGCCGTGGGTTTTTGTTGTGCCTGTCCTGGTAGATTTGCAGATCTTGCCCCTCAGCTTGTACGTTCTCCCTGGGAAGGGCCGGTTCTTGGTCTTGTGATGGAGGGTAATAATTTGTCTCTTTTTGATATGCTAAATGCATAGAGCTCTTGCTCTCTGTCGGAAGTTTTCTCCAGTCACAGATTGTCCATGGCACTTTTTTTTATCTCAGTCAATTTTTGCATCTCCTCTGTTTTAGAGCTGGGGGAGGTAACTCAATACTCCAGGATCAGTCTGTGCTTGGTGCATGACATACATTCCTCTGAGGGGCTTGAGGCTGCTTTTTCAGTATTGAGTCTTCCCCCACAGTGACCGTGACTTGTTACAAGTTTTGGTTGCGAAGGTTTATTTTTATTTTATCACATTGGTGGTTTTTCTTAGAGGAATTCTTGAGAAACTAGTCTGAAGTGACACCCAACTTTGGACATGAATGGGACTCTGAGAGACTGTATTATTATTGTCTATGAGCAAAGCTTACGTTTCCCCCAAATTTCAGAATAACTTTTCTCAGGCAATGAGCATGGATTATTCATGAGCCACATCCTCTATATACCCAAGTAAATTTGCACCAAGGTGTCATTTCAGACATGTGAGTAAAGACACACAGAGCTGTCAGCATCAGTGGTGCTGATTGACTTTGATGCCTTCTCACTGAGGGTGACGGAGCCCTGGCCCAGGCTGCCCAGGGAGGTTGTGGAGTCTCCTTCTCTGGAGATATTCAAGCCCCGCCTGGACACGGTCCTGTGCAGCCTGCTCTGGGTGACCCTGTTTCAGCAGGAGTTGGACTGGGTGACCCACAGAGGTCCCTTCCAACCCCGACCATTCTGTGTGATTCTGTAATGTTCATTGATTTTGTGCTTACCCATATTGATGCATCTCTGTTGCCTTCCCCCAAGTCTCTGCTGAATTGTACAAAGGTGGGAGAGTAGAAAAGAGGCAAATTGGGCTGAGGAGGTTAAAGAGTAACTCTCGGTGGAGCAGACAAAGAACTTATGCCTTTGATGTATTCACTTTTAAATAAACCTCCAAGAATGCTTCATCTGAAAGACAACTTCTCTCTTCTCCTGGCTGTTGCTGGTTGGGGTCACTGTTTATGCTCTGGTGGCTATCGGAAAGGTGGTTACTTAGGCATGGAGGAAAGCTGGTGTAATGGAGCTTAACAGCATTGATTTTACACAGAACACTCATTCTGCACTTAAACCCCTTCTTTCCCCACGAATGCCATATTTAAATGGTTGGTATATAATTTTTTAATGAGACGTTCCCTAATCTATCCGACCAAAGACTAGGAAGACTACGACTATACAAGAGGGACAAAAAGCTCCTGGTTTTATTAAGTGTCTGATTTTGTGATTCATTGACTTTTGTGGCGCTTATTTGGCAAGAAATGCCTTTTCTGCCCCACCTGACCTCAACCCATTAAAATGGTTGCAGAAACCAGAGCAGTTGCTGGTACATGCTGGAGTTTGTCAAGTGACTCTTTGCCCAGAGTAGCAGCCTACTTATTTTTGATCAATGCAAAGCGAGTTTTGAAGCATCCATGATGTCCTGGTCCAGGGGCAAACTAAACTACATTACAAAACACTTAAGCCCTGTAAAATTTCCTGACCTCTGAAATCTCCTACGACCTAGTTGCAGCTTCACAATGTCTAGCGCTAATCTCTCCATTAAAGCCTTTTCACCTATTTCCTAAACTGCTGCACAATGTATGTATTTAGACAAAAGCAGCAGCTTTCAGAACCATTAAAGGCTCAGGCCAGAAGTAAAGATGATTTCTTGTGGCTGAGGCTATCTGGCAGCCGTGGGGGGTTGGACAGCACCATGTTCTTCGGCTGACCCTTATTTAAGATAACCTGTGAGTGTCAGGATTATGATGCTAAGATTACTGTGGTATTTAAATATTATGTTATTAGTCAAATACTGGCATGTATAAACCCAAGATAATTTCAAGGGGGATTGGGAAGGGGGGAATTCACTGTTAAGGGTTTAAGCTGTGAGATTCAGCTCACAACTGAGTCTTTAAAAATATGCTCTTGCCCTCTTGTAAACTGCCATTTATATTTACTGCACAAATTAAATCTTTCCCCACAAGTTTGGTGACCCTGACATGCTTTCTTTTAAATTACTAATCAGAAAATGACCTTTGTAATTAAACCAAGTGTGTTCCATTTGTGGGAGGGTGTGTTAAATCTGCCTCATCACTTGGAGTGAAGGAGAACTTGAAGTTTGTGTCCTTCTCCCCAAGTTTTTAAATTCCTGAAACTCACAGGGTTCTTACAAAGGACAGTTAAGAAAACCCAAGGACTTTTATCTCCCAAGGAAGAGCCTGGCTGCCAGCTGAGCAAAGAGTTTTCTTTGCTGAGAAGAGGTGGGAAGAAAAACCAAATTAAGGGTCACTTCCAGACTCATCCTGATCCTTCAGCCTTTCCACAGGAAGAGCACAGACTGGTATGAGGTCAAAAGAGTCACCTCTACCAATCTGTTTTTCTCTGGTATGAGGTCAAAAGAGTCACCTCTACCAATCTGTTTTTCTCCACCAAATGGGCAGAGTCATCGGTCCAGCTCTTAGCAGCGCAGTTGTTGGTGTCTGAGGGTAGATGGGATGATTTCCACCTTGGCCCACACAAATCACCTACTCTGCAAAATACCTTTGCAAGAAAACAGAATCCCATTTGTCCTACAGGTTCATGAAATAATAAGCTCATGGGTCTGCGGGGTTTGTACCTTCCCCTGTGGAAGGTATCTACCTGACCCCTGAGAATTTTGCACACCTCAGTGCATCTCTTCTTTTAGCTTTGACACCATCCTTGGGGTGACCATAGTTTAGGTACCTCCTCTGTAGGAGCCTTGAGTTCCTCCTCTGTAAAATGGGGATGGTTGGAAAGCCCCTCGAGACCTACTGGTGCAAAATGCAAGGACCAGAGCAAGTTATTTTGGAGCAGCAGACACAGGGAGGCAAGGTGGAGGGGAAGGGGATTCCTGCAGGAAGCCACTAGCATTGCCTGCACACCCTGAGGCTGTGTCATTCGCCTTCCCTTAATCTCCTGATTTTTATTGGAGTTTTTTTTGTTGTCATTCTTCACAGCGCTGTGGTCTCAGGATCCAGTTAAGCAAACCCCGCATTATCCGCACTACCCAACAGTGTGACATCTGTGAATGGCTTTCTAATTACTCAAATAAATCAGCATGATTGGAAATTCTTGAGATTTTATTGGGAAGGAAATTTATAGTAATTAAACCCAATTAATTTTGGATTTCTGTTAATCCAAAGAAGGTTTCGGAAGCTTTGGGTTAGACCTGCATTGTCTCCTGGAAGTGATGTGGGCAAAAGAATGAGAAATTAATTGATTTTGGACAATATGTTGATGATAGGAGATTTTTTCGAATGAGTTTGTTACGCATCTTGCATCAATTGCAGACTCTCTTTTCTGGCATCTAAAGATATCGTTCAGGGCTTTTACTAAAGATTCAAACAGACTGAAAGGAATCTTTTTTAATCAAAATAAAGAACCCTTTTTAATTACTCAGACTCCTTCACAGTTGGAGGTAATAATTGTCTTACGTTCTTAAGTAGTGCTGTTATTAGCCTGCCCTGGGGCTCTTTTTTTTTTTCAGAAGTTAACATCGCTCTCTGTTGAATGCCAAGATAAAGCGTGCGTCAGCTGAAATATTTCTGTATCTTCAATGGGGGGAATGACACGGATTGAACCCAGCCTCTTTCTTCGGTGCTGCAGTTCCCAAAACGTATGTAGACACCAACAGGAGCCTGGGAGCAGTGGTGATCACCAAGGGATGGTAAGCCCGTGTTTTGTGGAAACACATGTTTTCAGGCGCACCTGTGAGACCATTGTCTTATGTTTTTTCTGAAGCTCTTTTTTTGTTGGTGGATTAGGATTCTTGGGGGGCAAAGAAGTGCCAGTCAAGTGAGTAAATATTTTCCTCTCTGATTTTTGCTATGCATTTTAAAGCTTCCCTCCCAAATCAGAGCATCCAGGCAAAGTCATGGCCTTCCTCTACAGTGTCACAAGTGGAAGGCTGTAGACTGTGCTGTAGGGTTGTCAGGACGGGAGTAAACATTTAATGGGGAAAACAAAAGGAATTTATGGGACCAGAGACTGCTGTTCTTCACGAGGACATGCTCAATGCCCACTAGAAATCTGGCTGTTAATAACTGACATCAAATTAACAGTTTCTGATAGAGGGAGAGTATAGGAGACCCTGAGAAAGGCTTTTGAATATTTATGCAGATGTTTGTCTCTGCTTCATGTTCTTGGCACTGGATATTGATCCTGTGTCTGCGTACTTTTTGTCAAAACACTTTTCAACTGATACTTTTGGAGCCTGTTGGTTTTTGTGGCTTCTTCCAGTGCTGGGCAGCTTGAAGTTGCTCTTAATTGCAACTGAAGTCAGTGAAAGCAGAACTAGCCAGCAAGCCTTTACACCTACCATGCACTGAAATAAGTAAACCAGGTATGATATAGGTGGATTTGAATTCTGCTTCTTCAGCAGCTGTAATATCTTTTTCTTCACTAGTATTACTAACAAAGCACTCTTACCCCTTCCTCTGTGGATGAAAAAATGAGGTGAAATAAAATGAAGCTCCCCTCAAACTGCTCAGAGAAGAGGTTGGATGCAGAACTAAGGCATCCTGACCTCTACGTTACTGCTGTAAACCAATCAGCTGTCCAACCCCATGCTGCCTGGCTCATGCACTGTATCTCCTACAGACTGCCTTAAAATTACAGAATAATTTTAGCTGGAAGAAATCAAATGTGTTTCATTGCTATAAGTAGGGAAGTACCCAAGGAGGTCAAGGAAAATAAGTAAGCCAACATCTACTCCAAGACCCATAGACTATCTGAAGGCCTACTGAGAGAGGGAGAGAAAGAAGAAAGCAAAACTAGAGAAAGAAAAAAAGGTTTGGTGGAGGGTCAGTGTCTCTGAATTAACATTTGCCACCAGCCTTTGGCGAGGAGCTAGTTGCACGACCCAGCTGTGGTGACAGGCTGAAATGGCGATGTTTCCACATTTCCCGTCGAAAGCCAAGAAAAGCCTTGTGCTGTGTTACTGGAAAGCAGAAACTGGTTTGGAAGACATCTCCAACTTCACGTACACCAGCCACCGGTGTGACTGCTACATTGCAAACCCTTGGTATAGCCAAGCAAAGATTTTCCACCGAGGCAACTTTATAGGGCTGGAAATACCGAATTTTTGGTATCTGTGGCTATAACCAAGGCAAGGTCTGGGTGAAGACCCAGGAGGCAAAGAGTTAAGCTGTTTTCATGTTCCAGATACTTTCCGCTAAAGAAGCCCCATATCAGAGGGCTGCATCTTTCTGAATGTGAATTTAGACTGATTTTGTGCTAATGCATTTATATTGTGATTGTGAAAAGCTTTTTTTAAAGAGCAAGATAAATCTTACCCAAATCTGATAATCATTTTTAAAAATCTCTGCTCTGAGATTTATGTTGCTTTTTTTTCCCCCCTCTCCCTGAAAAAAAAGAAAGAAAAAGGGAAAACAACCACCCTACTGCATCAAAGACAAAAATAATGGCTTGTAAGTACTTAAAAGCTTATGGATAGGAAACTTAAAAAACTGATCGGATTCAACCCAAATCCTATCAGATTTTCTTGGTTCTCATAAACCTTTAATCAGCTCCCACAGGGCATTTTTGCTAACCATAAAACATGTGATTAGAAGACACATGAATTACTGGAATTATGACAGCGAGATGGGCTTTGACTTTAGTCCGACTTAAGAACGGGAATTTAAGAATCCGTTGCAGCGATAGCAGTAGGCGGCCGCTCCGGAAGGGAGTACAGCACACTGCCATCCCTGTTGCGAGAAGCTAAACTGGTGGTGAGACTCTCACTCACCGTGTCTCAGCCCTATGAAGGGTTTTCAGTGTCCAGGCATCCTCCTCGGTGAAACCCTGGTGGGTTCAGCATGAGACACACGTTGCAAGGCACTGGTCCTTGATAGACTACTGATGTTAACGAGGTATGGGAACGAGACAACCCAGAAGGAAAAACAGCACAGTATTTTCAGCAGAGGACTGGGGTGATCCTAACTGCAGAGGCAACTTTTTTGCTGACCCTTTCTACACTATGATGTCTGGCTGACAAGAGTAGGGTATGTCCCGGGGTGCCTGGTAGCATCCTGCCCCATCCAGGTCCTGGTACTTGCTCTAGTACAGGCCTATGAGCTTGGCTCAGCTGCTTTCCATCTGAGGGCTTTGTTGATTTAAAATACGAGTTTTCTGGAGAATGAATTCCCTCTTATAAGACAAGGCTTTGGAGTTGAACTCAATTCAGTCAGGATATCCAGTGCTTTTGTCGTATAAATAATAGCTGTTGGGGCACAGTCACTGAGTCTACTACCAGAAGAGCTTCTGAATTTGGCTGGCAGAAGATAATATTTTATAATCTATGTGTAAAGGTCCCAGACATCAGCAGGATAGCTTTAAGTAGCCTAGAAGTTACCAGGATGCTAGACATAGGCTGGCATTTCTCTGTGTTAGATGTCACTGACAAACATGTGATTGATGTGAGAATTGGTATTCCTGTCATTCAAAAGATGTTTTATTTGGAAAAAGCAGTGGCTAGATAGAGATGAATGGGTGTTTGTAGACACTGAAGGTTTGACATGGGGCTCCATGAGATGGGGGACTGTTTTGAGGGTCTTTACTCATTAGCAACTAGTTGTGAAGTCTCCATGAGGTGGCCACAACTGGAGTCAAAGCAGTTTTGGATTATAGTAGCTTGAAGGCCCACGCATGTATTGCCAAGCTGCCCACTGAGTCTATTCTGGAAGGACCCTCATTGCTTTCAAAGATGTGTTATTCACTCTTCAAGGCCATTATGTTCCTGGCTTGTCAGCCGGAAAAACTCTACTTTGGGGTTACCACCTAATGAGCTGGGGTGATGCTATGTAGACACTCGACCACAAAGAAACACATATTCCTCGCAGGCATCAAGGGGCTACAAGTTTGGGTAAAGGCAGCAGCTCTTATTCATCCTTCAGTGCGTCTCACTATTGTCCCATGGCAGCCACCACAGGCAGCTGTATGACCTGCACAGAAAAATGGGGCTTTATCTTGGGTCATGCTGCTTTGACGTGATCCTACAGAGCCCTCAGACAGGTGAACGGGCATCAGAAAGCATGGGGCAACGCTGCAGCCTCTGATATAAGGAGTGAAAGGTGGTGACAAGCCTGAGCTGATCACACAGGGAGCTGGAAGAGGAGCTGCTAGCAGTTTTTTCCATGAAGGACATTTTTATTCTGTAATTCACTTTACTGGTTCTGAAATAATATAATTTCTCTTAGTATTTAGGAAATGTTCCATGTCTTGTCTTTTTAGCTGGGTGAATACTCAAGGCTGGTATTTTAAAGGACAAATAGGTTTAGTACGGGCAGACCTGTACATCTGGTTGGGTAATTTCAGAATAAGGAAGAAGGCCGATCTTTTAACGGATACCATAGCAATTTAAAAATTACTTCACAAAGCACATTTGTTCTTTGTATGTGGATATAATAAAAATCCCACTTAAATAAGAAAAGCCAGCATAATATCTCTGATAGGATCCCAGCAAACTGCTTGAATTTACTACCCAAACCTAACTTAATATAAACATTTTAGCGCACTATGCTAAAATAGTTTTAGACAATTCTGTAGATATGACACTATTTTAGCCAGCCGCTAGGTCATTGCACAAATAACTTACTTTGTTGGCCCTGGTCTCTTCCAAATTCCACAGGAACTTTCCTGAGTGTATGTGGAAGGATTATATAGGTTTATGTTACACAAGCTACTGCAACACTCTTTACTACAAGATAAATTTGTAATTCCTAATGCTGTAATGTCTGCTGGAGGATTACAGCGTGTTAATGTGATTGGATTGTATACTGGCTGGAACAATACAGAAATGATAGAAAAGCCTGATATTGTAGGTTACAAAATATGGAATTACGGGTACGAGTGAACTCCAGAAAAAATACCAATCTCTGCAAGCGTTGCTTAGAGCAAAGTTTAAATTGGAATCACAAGGTTCATACCCAGATCAAGGCCCAGCTCAAATGCATCCCTGTATTGGATATTTGTCTTTAGGAGTTTCGATTGGCCAGGCAGAAGAGATGCTGTGGCCATGAGCTGGGTCTAGTTGCCCAGATTGGTGAGAGATGCCCCATCCCTGGAAACATCCCAGGCCAGGTTGGACGCGGCTCTGAGCATCCTGATCTGGGTGAAGGTGTCCCTGCTCATTGCAGAAGGGTTAGGCTAGATGACCTTTAAAGGTTCCTTTCAACCCAAATCATTCTGTGATTCTGGGGGACGGAATAAGTTTGGGACCTGCTGGGGGATATTCCCTTCCAATGATGGGACCTTCTGAGGTGCCAAGATGTGGTATGCAGCCACTTGAGTCAAAAGTGGATCTGTGGTTTCAAGAACAACGCTCTGCACTGAGCCACCCATTCACATGCAAATGGACAGCAGGTTGCTCCTCAGAAGCCCTTTGCATCATGTGGGTTTGCTTTTGGTTTAGGGGACAAACGGCATTGATCTGAGCAGCTCTGTGAGACCTGGTGTCAATTGTCATCATTTTTTTTATTTCCCCAGGGTTTACACTTATTTCTCGGATTTTGCAGGTGGTGCTATCTCTTATCAGCAGATAGCACCGGCTAAGGAGGTTGCAGCAGTGACCACTGGTTCAACATACAGGTCACCAGAGCATGTGCCATTCTCCGTTCAGGGAGAACCATCTCCTTCCAGCCTGGGATTGCTTTGGAGACCCACGGTTGGTGGCCTGAGCCAGATGACCTGCTCGAATGTGGTCTCTCTACGAGGCAGGTGGGTAAGAGCAAGGCACCATCACCAACGTCTTCTGTGGGGGTGCTGGGGCCAGGCTGGAGGGACACCATCAGTCCACCCTCTGCAGGTATTTGGGGAAAGGTGCTGTGTCAGCGTGCCCTGTTATTCCCAATGCATGGGAATTTTTGGGATTGCTCAGAAAATGCAGTCCAGTTGTGCAGGTAAGAAACAGGTCCTCCATCAGGACCCCGAAACGAAGGCTACGCACACGTTTTCTGGGAAAGCACAGAAATAAACCCCATCACAATGTATTTTCACGCAGCCACACGATGGTTGCTCACACAGAAATACTTAGGTCGCTTGGACTGGAGTCTTCAACTCCCAATGACTTTTAACAGGCAACATCTGATGGTACCAAAGCCCTTTGCAGCCCTGGGTGAAATTATGATAACAAGAGAAAAAAGCTATTACTGCCACCATGCTTTCATTATGCAAATGATATTAAGATAGGCTGTGCAGATCGCCTGTGGCTATGCTATAATCTCCATGCAGTGATTATAATGTGTCAAACTTAGTCATTTTGATTATGACATGTTAATTACATGCCATCCTCATGCAGTCATGAATATTACTCGCAGTCAAACAAAACACAAATTGGGGGCATTGTTTTTTTGTTGTTCTTGTTTTGCCTTTTTTTTGGTTTTGTGTGAAATTTTGTTGATTAAAAGGATTAAAAGATAAAGAGATATGTAACATTGTAAACTCATTAAACATTGGCCAAGACGTCTCTGGCTGCCTGAGTGGAGAAAGGGGTTTCAGTCACAAAAAAAGTCTGCAGTCTTATTGCTATTTTTTCTGTCCCAGCAGCGGCCATGTTTTAAAAAATATATGTTTTATAATCTGAAGAGCTGTGTGGTGTTGAAAAGCATTTGATCTTTTAACTCTTTCTGGTGTTTATCAGAAGAGGGTGCAGACGGCCGCTGTGTTCCCATCTCCATCGTGGTGCAGCACCTATGGATCACCCTGCTGTGGATGTTTCCCATCATGATCCCCCTCCTCAGATACCTTAGCATCAGAAGTTGTTTTTAAAAAACAATAATTAAGTAACATTCCAATGTTTTATGAGGACAAGCCCTTTTTCCTGTTGCCCCATTCTTTCCCTATGGCAGATCCTGCTTAATCCTCCCAGAAGAGCAGAATTTCTTTTTTTGTCGTGTTTTCCAGCAAAAACATGTTTTAAAATATGCTGTTTTGAATGTAGCTCACCGTAAAAAAAAAAGAAATACACAGTTTCAGGGGAGATGGTTCAATAAAATATTTCCCCATGAAGAAATATGCCATTAAATATAGAAACAGATCATATATCAGGTCTTCCCACCGCGATTCCCCTGGATGAGATATCTAGGTAAGAGGCTGAAGTGCTGAGACACCTCAGTAACTGTGGGAGGGGAGGGAAAGAAAAAAAAGATACCTCACAAGGGAGTGGCACTTAACCAGACTTATAAATAGCTGGGACTGCAACTTGCCTGATTAGTTTGGAGAAATAAGGCTCACTGAAAGCATTTTGCAAATTCATTGCGTTTCCTTACTTCTTTAGCCTCACTAATGTTTAAAAATAAAATATTAACATCGAAGCTAAGACTTTGTTTTAAGTAATTAAATGCTTTCAGTTACTGTTTCATTAACAGAGATCTCTCCTAGCATTATCTCCTCTGAGTTAAAAAAAAGAAAACAAACAAAAAAGATAACGTTGATCAAATAAAAATGTGCATGATAGACCGTTTGCAGGTAAAATTTCCGTGGCACCAGGTGGGACAGGACTGAGATGAGGGAAGGAGCCGAATGATATCCATATATCAAGGGAGAAACTTAAAATTTATAATTGCTCCACCCAAAAAGCAAACTCCTCTGACTTCCTTGGGGGAAAATTATAGTAAAACTGTTCCTCCTGCTCCTACTACACAGGGGTTGGAGGTAACAGCATCACTGGCGAGACCTGTCTCACTGGTGTGATGAGCACAGCAGGACTGAGCTTGCTTTTGGGTGGACTTGGGGCATCTGACCTTTCCTGTGATCACTGATTTTCAGCTTCATATCACAATCCCCATTTTGGCAGCTGGTAGGTGAGTTGGTTGTTTTTGATTTTTAATGCACATAAATAAATTTTAAATAAAAAAAAACGTCCCCCTAAACACTGTTTTTACAGAGGGACATTTCAAGGCAAGTTTTACACAGGTTCAGCCCAGAGGGAAATTATACTCTACATGTAAATGGAGATTACACACAAAGGAATCCATTACTTTCAATATTTCTCAGCAGGAGGGTTCAGAGTTATTTAAATAAGTTCAGATATTAAACCTAAAGTAGCCATTAAAGGAATGTGGATTTGTTTGCCTAGTTTTCATAGAAATCTTTTTTTTTTTCTCCAGCTGACTGAAAAATCCATTGCTTGCATGATGGTGAATATTTTTAATGCATAAAAAAATCAAAGAACTTTCAATATGATACTTCCTTTGAATTTTTAAGCACCAAATTACAGAATACTTATTATAGGAAAATGTCTTCTTTAGGAGAGATTAAACTGCAAATATTTTGCTTCCTTTTTTTCCCTTTTCCATCTATTCTTTTGAAGAGAGCTAATATAAACACTGACATTAAACCATATTGGCTATGTAAGGCACTTTGATTGTCATTGAGATTATTTTAAAAGTTATTTAGGTCCCCATGTTACATCTTTGCAACTGCATGGAAAATGTTTCACCATGTTTCTCTTTGCAACATTTCTTTGGGGATTCATAAATATTGATTGTACCGTAAAAAATTGATGGAATCTTGAAACAGACTGCAGTCTTGGTAGCTGGGGAATTTACTCAATTTTTCTCAATAGCTGCAGTCTATAAAAAGAGGAGATTTTGCAAATTGTTTCTCACCTTGTCTTTTTAGTATTTAATAGCTCTCAATTCTGTAGCCTTCTGAACCATGCACCGGGTGTGTTTTCCATCAAAACTGTATCAGGCCTATTCAAAGGGAATTAAAAGGCGAGGTGTCACCAAGGGGTTAAACCGCCTCCGCGGCTGGCAAGCCTGGCTTTCATTACTGGTGGCAGTGTAGAGCCATCCTAGTCCTTGTGTTCAAAGTTTTGCTAAAAAAAAAAATAAAAAATTGAACTTAAATGTTAATGGGTGTATGCAGAGATTGGGGGAATAAAAAGGAACAGATATTTCTCTCTTGGCTTGAAAAAAATTATCCAAAAAAAAAATAGGCACTTCCCAGTAATCCCTCAACATCTAAGTTATTAAGCACAGGATACTCTCCTTTTGAGGCAGAAAATTTTAACTCCGTTCACCCAGGATTAGCCACAAAGGAGATGTCTTTGCCAAATCCCTGGGATGGAGCCTGCGGCCGAGACCCGACTTCTCTTGTTTCATCTCACTGCGCCAGAGACAGGCCATCCTTGCTGGAGCCCCTTTGGCTGACACTTGGGATATGATGGTAAATGTTATAAAAAGGACCTGTTTATTCCCCTCTCAGGCCTGTGGTGGAACTTTGCGTGCTCCTCTGCAACCCACGGGCACAGCCGAGCTTGGAGGGAGCAGTGATTTCTCATCGGCTCAGTCCGGACTGTGCTGTGTGGTCAGGGGGGAAGGCCATGATTCCTCTCCCCCAGCTGTAAATACAGACTTCCCTTTGGATTATGAAGATCTCCCAAGGAAAACACCAATGTACGCCGCCGGGCAGGTAGGACTGTGCACAGGCAACAGTGCCTTTGCTTTGCTCTTAATTCCATGAAAGACCATCTGGTTAATAAACGGGAATGAAAGGGGCAGTGGAGGATCTCTGTGATGCTGGTGGGCTTTGTGTTCGATCCTCCACCCTGGGTGCAGCCCCGGGAATTTTTGTGAGGTGATGCCTGGGTATGCTGTGGAGCCACGTTTTGCTGGAAAAGTGCTCCAAAGCTCTGCCCAGGGGTCAGCTTTTTGCAAAGGCACCAGTGAAGAGGCTCAACTGGTCCAAGAGCCATCTTGCCTTCCTCTATCACTCCATCAGGTCAAACTTTAAATCAGCATGAAGATCTGGAGAACACATCACCCAAGTGGAGCAGTAAACACTGGGCAGTGGGCAAGAGTGGAGTGAAAATAGCCAGTCCCTTGTGTTGGGAGAATCACTTAGAAAAGCATTTTATATGCTGCCATCTCTGCCGCATGCATCCAGCACTGGGGCTGTCACGTATTTAATTTGGTTCTCGTGCATCATCCAACACTGAGCAACTGTGCTGCTGCTGGGAGAAAACACTCTAGTTATTCAAGAAGCCCACAAGATTCTCTTTTCAAGTAGACATCCAGGTGTCCAGAAGAAAGGTCCACAAGATGTCCATCAGGGATCCATGCAGGTGTCCAGAAGAAACTATCTGCTCAATGACTGATGGCTTTCCATATTCCAGGTTTCTGCTTCAGTACCTGTTACATACTGCAGTGTGCGTCAGACTTTGAGGCAGTGCAATAATACGAACATTGCCCATCTGACAACGGATGCTTTTCCTGTTGGCTTTGAAACCCACTCACTGCAATTAGAAAGGTCCAAAGAGTTTTTGATAACCTTAAGCCAGGACATGATCTGTAAAGAAAGTAGCAGTGCTATGAAGGTTGCCGTTCCTCAGGGCCTTTGCTGCTGTGCTTGGAGTGTAACACCCATTAACATTAATGGCCATTCAGTATGCATACGTGCTATGGAAAAACCCTGCATAAAAGTTGGGCTGGCTGCAGTAATGGGTTGTGAGGCATGCTTTATGTACTCAATACCTTCAGGTTTTTATGCTTACAAATTGGAGTAGGGATCGCAATGGCTGGCACCAAGCTGTGGAGGTGGGCTGCTTGCTGGCTTTGGTGTGAGCAGGGTTGGCAATGGGAGAGTAATCTGGTCAGGCATTGGAACAGGCTCCCCAGGGCAGTGGTGGAGTACCCACCTCTGGAGGTGTTCAAAAAACGTGTAGATGTGGCACTTCGGGACATGTAGCCCTGGTGGTGTTGGGTTGATGGTTGTATTTGATGATCTTAGAGGTCTTTTCCAACCTATGATTCTATGAACTATGGGAATGAGGCTGAGCTTGTGGTGGACGATCGTAGATGTGGGGCCAGCACATGCATACTTGTGCTTGGGCTTGACAGCACACAACAGGACTGCGCACGGTTAGGCCCTATTCATGGCCTTCCCATCCACAGGTTGTCTCTTGCTGGGCATGGTCTCTTTGCAAAGTCAAATGTGAAAATATCTTCACAAGAGCTAGTGCCATTATATCCGCTCATGTTACACCACTGTTCTTTAAAAGGGCAAAAGCAGCTGAAGGTCTGAGATTTAAGACCAGGAATTTAAAGTAATCAAGGAGTGAAGAAGCAATGTTAGTGAAGGCATGTGGTACAAGAGGGAGAGGATGTTACTGCAGGGCTGTGTAGTCCCCTTGTTTTGTCACAAGAAATCCAGAAGCAAGGTTTGCTTAGGGGCAGGAAAGCAAGGCAGTATACCCACCCTAGGAAGCTGCTCTGGGTGGTTCTGGTAGTCATGCTCAGCAAGGAGAGGGAAAGCACAGCCCTCAGACCTGCCAGGTCAGCCACGAGGCGTGGGGCAAATGAGCCAGCCCTCCCAGCTGAGGCAACCTCACCACCAAGTGCAACTGCAGTGCCATCTACCTTGCGCTTTGGGGACTGTGCTTTTTAAATTAAGATGTTCCTTCAGCCTTGAGTCTTGGGTTTGGCTGCGACAGAGGCATCAGGGGTGGACAGGAACAGTCCCAAGTGCCAGCTAGGCAGCAGGTCCTGGCTGCCCAGGCAGACAGGGAGTAGCCCATCGATAGGCTGGTGACCGTCTGCTGTGTGTGGGTATCCCCATGAGGGGACCAGAGGGACCAGAGCCTGAAACTGGGGGTGTCCATGAGCCAACACATCAGAGAGTATCCAAGAGCGATGCATTAGCACCAGTGCCTCCTTGGCTTCAAGCCTGGCAGCACCCAGCTTCTCAGGAGCAGGTGCTTTAGAAGCAAACAGCAGCTGCGGTGACCAGACCAAATCCTACCCAAAAGACATTCACATCTGGTAAGAAATGCAGAAGAAGATACCCCAAAAAGATGCAGAGCAGGGACACACAAGGTATCGGAGAACTGGGAACAGATTGTGCACAGTTATCTTAAAGAACCAACACAAACTCTAGAAGAGATTACTAAAATGTAATATTATTGCTGTAACTTCTGTTTTTCTTGTAGAAATATTTGCCTCCTACACTGCAACAGTGGAGGCTTAAGCATGGTCATCCATAAACCCTCCAGCTTCTGAGCCTGCACGTGAATAGGAACCATCATGTCTTTCTTGAAGGATGGCATCTGTGAACAATCAACATTTTTGCTGCATCACCTTCCAGTCGTTGTACCAAGACTGGGACCAATGATTTGAAAGGCTGCTGGTGATAATGCCTAAGGCCAGTTTTGCACAGATCCAGCCCTGGTTCCCAGCTGTTCCTTTCATTGCCACCAAATCAGGATAACCTGATGGCATGATTTAGAAAAATTTCCTCAGGTTTGAATCTGGAGGATTCTAAGTTCCTTGATCAGTTATTGTAGTACAGAGTGGGTTTTTATTTCCTTCTGGACCCAAATCTCTATTTAGGGACTGAAATGCATCCTGATTTAAATGTATTCCTCAAAAAATGCTTGTGTTTGCTTTGTCCAACCTGCCAGTCACTGCTGACATTACATGATTTTGTCAGCTTTCTTTAGGTTGCTTTACACAAGTAAAAGAGTTTCAATTTTGTATGTATTTTCTTCTGAGACATAAACTTCCCGTCTCTTAGTCTCCTCTTGATACACTTCCTTGAAAGAGAAATGGAGAAATCCTCCTTTTGCAGGGAGACAGGTAATGACAGACGTGGTTTGACCTTGGGGAGAGGGCAGCCACAGGGCTGAGCTCAGTGAAAAACTCATTTTCTTGACCATTGCAGAACTTCATCCAGATAGTCTTAGATGGTGGAGAAGTTTCACAGGTTGTCTAAGGAACTGATATGTAGGTTGATATAGAAAAGCAGGAAGGGTAAGAAATATTTGGCTGCTATTTAGCCTGAATTTCAGTGGATTTAAAATTCTTCTGAAGGTCTAGATTTTCTGGATTTTTTTTGGCATTGGTCCATGGAAAACCAGGCCTTCAACAGTCAAACCTTCAGAGTGAAAAAGTTGTACAGCCAAAACAACGGCGAGAGGATGGGCATCACAGGAGCAATACTGCTGTCAGGTCAGCTCACCTGAAAGCAGCAGATGGAGAGATGGGAAAGACTCTGAACACAGCAGTGAGTAGAGAGAACCTTGCATTGCAGCTCCTATAGGAATCTCGCTCAAATATAGTTGAAACGATTCGGTCCTGGGGAATGAGACCACTCCAGCAGAGGCACAAAAGTAACATGAATCGTGAAGAGCAAAGTGCTGGTGCGATGGTCCCCAAAGCAGAATCCAAACTCAGTGCTCCAGCCTTCCCATCCACACACCAGTCTCCTTCCAACCTCTGGTCAAAGCCCTGGTCTTTGCTTCCTTCTCTCCCCTCTCTTCTGGTTGGGATTGGAGCAGAGATGGTCTTTTTACACAACACAGCACTGTGCTTTGATCTCTCGGTGTGTGGTGATAGGTAGGTGGATGGTCTCTCCCACCATCAGATCCACTCCCCCCCAAGCTTGGTGATGAGGACAATCCTCAACATTTAACATTATGCATATTCCTGCCTCCCTGGGAACCTGGCCAGTTCATTTTCGTGCTACACTGCTCATTTCCAGCTTCTAACGTAGTTTTAAAGTTGCATTAAATAAAGAGTGGATGTAAAAATCAAATTAATTACTGGACACTCCATGCTACTTAATTTTAAGGCTCCCATTCCACCAGTATTTCTTGTAAACACAACAAGCAGCAGAGTGCCAGGATGGCCATATTGCTTTTAAATATGTTGATTAGAGACAAATATAAAATAGGGAGAAGTGTCGGAGCGTTGATTTGCAATATTGTTTGGAGCTCTTATTTGCAGTTTGCAGTTTGCTTCCCAGAGTTATATAAAGCATCTACAACCTTAGATAGCACCCAGAAACCAAGCCCCTCTGTTTTTTACCCCAGGAAGGGGACCCCAAGTTGCTCTGCAAGCTGGGTTTGCCAGCACAGTAGCATCTGTACCACTGCTCCAGCCCGTCCAACTCATTTCATGTCCTGTCCACCTCATCTCATGTTCCATGTGATGATCAGAAAGAAGGACCCATGCTAACAGAGTGAAATGTGATTTATGTGATGCTTTTCAACTACAAGCTTTCAGGCAGACCTTGATAAATCCTTTTCTTTATGGTAGATAGTTCAAAGCACGGAAGAAGGTGTGCTGAAGAGAAGCACTTCTCCATATTATTCCCCTTTACTCCGCTCTCGTGAGACTCCACCTGGACTCCTGTGTCCAGCTCTGGAGCCCCCAACATAAGAAGGACATGGAAGTGTTGGAGCGGGGCCAGAGGAGGGCTACGAAGATGATCAGAGGACTGGAGCACCTCTCCTGCGAGGACAGACTGAGGGAGCTGGGGCTGTTCAGCCTGGAGAGGAGAAGGCTCCGGGGTGACCTTAGAGCAGCTGCCAGTGCCTGAAGGGGCCGACAGGAAGGATGGAGAGGGGCTTTTCA
>Ga0065711_1003947_pt1 | contig 25691 bp, 11 predicted proteins | sample Hoacrofraction12_FD_59098 | JGI IMG/M metagenome (GOLD analysis project Ga0065711, IMG submission 59098) | Hoatzin crop microbial communities from Cojedes, Venezuela - Epithelial fraction 12 v2 (version 2) | ecosystem: Host-associated > Birds > Digestive system > Esophagus > Crop | place...
TTCTCTTCTTCAGGCTGAACAAGCCCAGCTCCCTCATCCTCTCCTCGTAGGAGAGATGCTCCAGTCCCCTCACCATCCTTGTAGCCCTCCGCTGGACTCTCTCCAGTAGCTCTTCATCTTTCTTGAATTGGGGGCACAGGCCATCTTCACAGGCACCTTATGCGTATCCTTGGACAGACTGTGTTCCTGTCTTCCCTTTAACATCTGGGCACACAATGCTCTCTAAACCTTATAAATGAATAACTAACCAATCAGGTGACAGAGATCTTAAAAATAAAAAATTGAAAAAGGAGAATCTGTAGATTCAAGCTTCCAGAAAGACAAAATTTTGATTCACCTTTCAGGAACACAGCAAAAGAAAATCTAGTTGTCTTTTGACTCTTCTGCAACCCAGAAGTAAGATTTAAGGAGTTAGCAAATATACCACAGGGAAATTTTTGTAAAAGAACATAAGCAAAGATGCTGTCTCCAAGGTGACTTGAATTAAATCTCTGTGTTCCATACTCTGTATACTCTGTTCTATACTTCTATACTCTGTGCTCTATTTCAAAAGGTAATACTCACATGGGGTATTGAATCTCTCAAACAGGATGGTCAGCTGCTGTCCAGATGCGGACACAAGTCTGTTGAACGTCTTTGCAACTGCATACAAATAGCCATGTCAAGTGAGACTTCCCAAACTGTTCTGCTATATTTTTGTAGTCCAGCTTCTGTATGGTCCTGCATGATCACTCTAGCACATGCATGACAATTGCTAAGGATTATTTTAAACCATGTACAAAAAAACTTTTAGCTATCTTAACTATGGCAAGTTTGATCAGTTTCTTCATCTAAAGCAGTACTTACCTCAGCCAGTCCCTTGCATGGCCAGATGTTCTGCCCAGAATGTTAATCAACTATAAATTAATCAATCAACAGGTACAGAGAGTGCCTACCAGGGTGTCTAGGCACAGCAGAAGTCAACTGGGGGACAGTCCAGTATTCTTGCCTGGAGAACTCCTGTCAGAACTATTCGGATGCCAGCCCTGGCAATCACCTAATGTGAAGTTCATATATGGTCTTGAATCAACCCACTGTCTCATCTATGAGCGACTAGCTGGAGAGTGCCTTGACCTCTCAGGGAACTGATGATTTAAGTGCAGTGGGCATGAAGACTGACATGGACACAACTACATTGAAATTAAATCTATAGGACAATCTTGAATTTCATACTTATATTAAATTTCATAGATTTTGCCATGAGGTTTTTGTTTAAAAGAGCAAAGAAAGCTATTTATAGCTCTTCTGGGATTGGTCTAAACATAGCAATTCACTGTAACTTATACTCTGTACCCTTCTTGAGGACCAGAAAGTCTCATCCAGACAAGTTCTTTAGTTTTCAGTACCAATACACTCACTTGAAAATTATACAAAATCAAAGGAAGGATGGTAAGTTACTCAGAGGGAAGGGCAATTTATTTTAATTCTTACTCATGTTAATAATAACTCTTATGAGTGAATGTCAGATTCCTGTAAATGTCATCATTATTTTCCTCTCATTCATTACAAGTAGCATAGTCTGCTTTAAAACTCACAAAGCTCTCAGTGATTTAAAGGATATAAATGATTAAAGAAATATCCAGACCTGTATACATCAGATATACTATTATCTTTGATTTCTAAGATCACTTGTAGTTTTCTAACTGGATAGCTTCATTTGTTGAGGATGCTATAAGTGTATTTCAAGGGCTCCTACTGATTAAAAAATCACTTTTGTTGCTTAAAGATCATCTGAAAAAAAATGTAAATTTCTACCTCAAATTTATTTTATGAAGGATAGACTATGATCTATACCAGCTAGATAGGTAACTAAGGGGTAAGCAGGAAGAAGAAAAGAGTGAACTATTCAATGACAAAAAATAACTGAGAATGTGTGCATTTGTACATGCATAAAAATATTTTGTATGAATTAATAAAATGTTAAAGTGGAAAACACTTACAAAAGCTTGCTCTCCATTACCCAAATTCACCTAAGCGTTTATGCCTCTCTGTATTCAGCTCTGTGATTTCCTACAAATCTATTAAAGCCTGTTTTTTTTTCTTTTCTGATTTCCTCTAAGTCGTATCTATCCAATAGAATGGGCAACTATTGCTTTTTGGTAAAAAACTGACCTCTGGGTACTCAGGAAATTGGCAGAATGGGAAAAATAAATTTTTGGCTTGTTCTGATTGATTCATAAAATGGATGATGAGCTTGGCAGCTGAGTTGCAGCAAGGGCTGTTTTTTCAGGCACTGTCATATGTGATAGGACAATGAGAAAAAAATGAGAATAAAGGTAAAGTTACACAAGGAAGATGAGGATGAAGAGCTGATACTGAAGCTGGAAAGAAATAAGGTGCCACCCAATGTTGATAAGTTAAGCTCTTTAATGCCCGCCTTTTCCATGCTAATTCCACCTTTCTTACAATATTGTTCCAAACAGACACCAACTCTCATGAACTTCTGAAGCCTTCTCCCTTCCAAAGGGCTGATTTTCCATTTAGGCATATACTAACTGCTTTGCAAAGGGAGCTTCCTGAAACCTAAGCTAACTCCTCATCTTTAGAATATCCTTTATGAAAGGCAAAGGGCAGGCAGTGTCCTTTGAAGGCTTATTGAAAAATTTATCTTTGAGAATATATATTGAAGTACTCTTTTTTTCTGCTACATGATTATCCTGACTACCTCATGAGTAAGGTAGGACAAACATGCTCTAATTGATTTTCAGATCAAAAGTCTACATAACAAGTGAAGAAAAAGAGCAAATCTTACCTCCAGATTGCCTGTGTTCCCAGTTTTTCTTCTTCCCAGGAATGTTATAAGCAGTCTGATGAGTAGTAAGGGGAATGTATGGGACTTCTTAGAAGAAATTTTTGCATTCATGGAGTATAGCAGGTACAACATATTCAAATATATGATGAAAAGTTATGGCACACAATATCATGCATCTCTTTACAAGTAAGCATATGATGGTTTGTTAAAGGAATAGACGCTATCTATATAATTTTGGTAAACTGAAAACAACCATAGAAATGACTTTTGCAGTCCAGGGCTCTTCCAGGTATTGTGAGACAGCTGTATTAGAACTTTTTGGAATATTTGTATGATGTCCAAGGATGCAGACATACCTGAGTAAAATGTATCCTTTCTTGTATGTCATGACTCCTATGTTACCAGACTTCTCTTTCACTGTCCCACATCAAAATTCAGTGAATGTGTATAACATTCTACTGTTTATGAATCTTTTCATATAAATATTTCAGCCAAAGTGAAACAGTCAGTATTCTTAAATATGCTATATAACTTATTACGTAACACAATTGAGTTTCCTATCTTGAGTGTTCCTTGGGATTATTTTAAATTTAAAGCAAATATTCCCAATGTGTTTAGTGCAATTAAATACAATAATCAGTACCTCACATTTGAGGGTGAAGAAGATGCACATCAAGACTTATGTACAGTTTGAAAAAAGGCTGCAATAGTATTCTGACTGCTGACAGGGAGAAAAATAAGCAAATTTCATTTATGCTCAATGCTCATCTTTAAAAAGGGCATAACAATATAATTTTTATTAAAATTGTAAAATTTCAAATTCAACAAAATGTCTGTATAGTTTGGTAACCATATTAAATGTACCTGCATCATCATCATCATCATCATAATACTAATAATAAACAAACTGAACAACAACAAAGATGAATCAATAACACATAGACACATATCACTAATAAAGTATTTATACAGGATATGGGTACGACTCTTTATAGAAGAATTCAAAGATTTTAGACCTGTAGCACCTGTAGCAGATAATATAAAGCCAGTACACAGAATTCCATCTTCTCATTGGTTTGAGAGATCTTTGGAACAGTTATCACAGAGACTTTCCTTTGCATGCTTAGCAGGGTAGCAGATCTGACTCCTACAAGATATTTTGCACAGGGAAGAAAAAATAATGTTCTTAAAAACAGAGGCATTGTAGCAGTATGTTTTACACTACTTTCTCATTGAAATATGGAAGTACGGAACCTGTGCAACCTACTGCCACCAAACCTTGTCTTTGATGAGAATGATGCAAAGTCAAAGACTCTGTGCAAGAGAGAAGCTTTCAGTAGATTATTTTAAACCTTAGGGAATCAGAACATTGCAGGAAAGCCCTGTTCATATTTTGGCCAAAAGTATTCATGTGAAGGGGAACACTGGTTGGAGGAATTTTGCTTTGTTTGATCATAGAATCATAGAATGCTTTGGGTTGGAAGGGACCTTCAGAGGTCATCTAGCCCAATTCCCTGCAGCAAGCAGTGACATCTTCAATTAGAGCAGGTTGCTCAGAGCACCATCCAACCTGGCCTCGAATGTTTCCAACAATGGGGCCTCCACTACCTCTCTGGACTATCTGTTCCAGTGTTTCACCACCCTCATGGTAAAAAATTTCTTCCTTATACCCAGTCTAAATCTACCCTCCCCTAGTTTAAAGGCATTACTCTGTCCTATTACAACAAGTCCTGCTAAAAATATTTTCCCCATCTTTCCAATAGGCTCCCTTCAGGTACTGAAAAGCTGCAATAAGGTCTTCCAAAAGCCTTCTCATCTCCAGGCTGAACAACCCCAACTCTCTCAGTCTTTCCTCATAAGCAGAGGTGCTCCAGCCCTCAGACCATTTTTGTGACCTTCCTCTGGACCCACTCCAACAGGTGCATGTCCCTCTTCTACTAAGGGCTCCACAGCTGGATGCAGTGCTGCAGGTGGTGTCTCACTAGTGCAGATTAGAGGGGCAGAATCACCTCCCTCTATCTTCTGGCCATGTTTCTCTTGATGCAGCCCAGGATACAGTTGGTCTTCTGGACTGCAGGCACACTTTGGTGGCTCATGTCTAGGTTTTCATCCACCAGTACCCCCAAGTCCTTCTCAACAGGTCTGCTTTCAATCCTTTCATCCCCCAGCTGGTATTGATAGCAGGGGCTGCCCCGATCCAGGTGCAGGAGCTTGCACTTGGCCTTGTTGAACCTCATAAGGTTCACAGAGGCCCGCTTCCTGAGCTTGTCCAGGTCGTCATGTCAGGATTTACACAACACTGGGCCTGCTGGCAACACATGGAGTCTGTCTGTCTCAAAGGCAGAAAAGGATTCTCGCACATGACTTGGTGGGGCTCATTAAGAGGGCTTAAAACTAGGTTTGAAAGGGGAAGGGGATATAACCAGGATCACTAGAGATGAGCCCAGGTATGTCATGCCAGTATCAGGGATGAGATCAATAGCCCATCTCAAGCGCATCTACACCAATGCACGCAGCATGGGCAACAAACAGGAGGAGTTAGAAGCCATTGTACAGCAGGACAGCTATGACTTGGTCACCATCACAGAAACATGGTGGGATGACTCTCAAGAATGGAGTGCTGCAGTGGATGACGACTAACTCTTGAGAAGGGACAGGCGAGGAAGGAGAGGCGCTGGGGTGGCAATGTATATTAGGGACTGCTTCGATTGTACAGAGCTCAAAGATTGTGATGATAATGTTGAGTGCTTATGGGTAAAGATGAAGGGGAAAGCCAACAAGGCAGACATTCTGCTGGGGGTCTGCTATAGACCACCCGACCAGAATGAAGAGGCAGATGAAGCATTCTACAAGACACTGGCAGAAGTCTCACAATCGCTAGTCCTAGTTCTTGTGGGGGACTTTAATTTACCAGACATCTGCTGGAAATACAACACAGCAGAGAGGAAGCAGTCTACGAGGTTCCTGGAGTGTGTGGGAGATAACTTCCTGATGCAGCTAGTAAGTGAGCGTACCAGGGGAGCTGCCTCACTAGACCTGCTGTTTACTAACAGAGAAGGACTGGTGGGAGATGTGGTGATCAGAGGTCATCTTGGGATTAGGGACCATGAAATGACAGAGTTCTCTAGTTCGTGGTAAGTAAAGAGGGGGTTCATCAAAACCACTGCCATGGACTTTCGGAGGGCAGACTTTGGCCTGTTCAGGATGCTGGTTGAGAGGGTCCCTTGGGAGAAAGTCCTGAAGGGCAAAGCGGTCCAGGCAGGCTGCACATTCTTCAAGGAGGAAGTCTGTGATTCTCTGATTCTAGGATTTGATGATCACTACAGGATCATATAATAATAAAATAATATTTGCATTTTTTCATCCTCTTGACTTGTTTTTTCTGGGTTATTTTAAGAAAACTATGCAATCTTTCCTCTCTTCATAAGCTTTCTGCAACATTTTACTTATTTACTGCAACAAGTTTTCCAAGTTTTTGTGTAAATCACATCTTACACTAAATGAGAGAATTTTTCTGGACAGTATATTGGCCTTCTTAATAGCTGATCTTTCTTTTAAAAAGAAAACTGTTTCTTCTTATTATTATGATTTTCTCAACAGAACACATGTTTTAATCATTTCAATTCAATTCTCCTGCTGATGCTTTTTGGGGAACTTTTACTAGCTCTATAGTTCCAACAGGTGTTGGACTCAGAATATTTATTCCATGTCTCACTGCTTCAGCAAGAAGTTAGAGCTTTGATAATTGTCCCACATGAAAGACCATTCTTTTATTTAATATTATATGCACATATGTTTTTTCTTCCAGTACACTTACCTGTAAGCAACAGGAAACATTTTAATGATTCGTTTATAAGAAATCATGCACTTTTTTTCTAGGAATGTTATGAATCTGTAACTGATTCTAATGGAAGTTATGTCTTCTGTAATTCAAGCAGTGGTTTTATAGTCTTTTAGTGTTTGGTGTGTTTTATTCAAAATGTCACAATACACTAAATTTTCTATTTAATATTTTTCTCTGAAGTATTAAAACCGTGTCAAGCATACCCTAAGTCAATTAGTAACAGATTTAAGACAACATTTTATACATCTGAAGAAAAGTAGATGTACCTCCTTACTCAGAAAAATGTTTGTGAAGATAAAGTAGCTACCATATCATAAGACTTATGGGATTTATGTACCTAGACGCATTGTATTATTTTTTTTCCTCCAGATTTAACTGGGCAACTATTAACTTCAGTTCCAGATAATTTTTCCAATTAGTACATTTTAAGAGCTTTATAGAAGAGTGGGTATTATCGTAGAGTAGTCATATTAAAAAAGCAGTGTACTTCTTTAATGGAAAATTCAGTGGTACTAGATAAGTTTAACAGCACGGCATATTACAGTTTTTAAAATAGTGTCAATAAAAAGTATTGCATATTCCTCCTCAAACTAAAAGTATAGTCAACATCATGAAATATGGCATTCAGAAGACAACTTCTTCTGGTGGAGAGGAGGGTAGGATACAGCAGTTTATTCAAAAGATCCTTTTATTCATAGACTAAATCAAGAACACCCATCTTTTCAACTTTTTGTCAATGACATAAAAATAATTTGGGTCTCGAGTCTCGTGTCTTACGCTCACATTTTTCCACATTCTTAAAGCACTAGATTTTCTTCACATATGAATGTAAATTGTATTGACTATGCACATTATCTCAGACACCTGAAGGAAGCAGAAGAGTTATTGCGTATGGGATGTTCAGTGACGTTGCTAAGATTTTTTGCCACAGGATGACCAGGGATGGTTACCAGTCCCTGAAGAAAGGCACTGGATGTGAGAATACTGTAAAAATCAGAAAAGTTTAGCTCACCTGCCATTTATTCCTCAAAGATCTTGGAAAAAGAAGGAAGCTACAACAGGTTATCAGGCTGGGTACATTGCCCTAGCGAGTATCATTCAATATTTAGGTCTTCTGTTGAGTGTATCTAATCTAACTGGAGCCTTTTCGTTATGCTCTCTGTCCTCACCAGACGTAAGAGCAAAATGAGTTTATGGTTCAGTGCAGTTGCAATTTCAACCACACCAGCAAACCTGACTACAAGCACAACATCACTATGAAAGTAGTTAGCAAAACTAAGGATACTGTTGAAGCTGTTGATGTGAAACTAAAGCCTCAAACTATAGATGTCAAAGGCCTCTTTATTTGAAATTCTCATAAATTCCAGCTAAATAATAATAATAATAAAATATATCTTAATTACACATATGCACTTCTGTACATACACAGACACAAAGGGATAAAAGAAAGGCTTCCTTTGTCTTTTGAGTGACACTTTGCTATAACTTAATACCTGAATCACTCTAAGCTATATTTAAACTCTTAAAGTCAATGTATTGTGGTATAGAAGAGTTTGATAAAATTCTATAGCTGAATAACTTCTTACAGAAACAAGACTATATCAAACAGGAAACATTTACTATGTAAACTAAATGCTGACCACTCATGAAACCTTGCATTTTTTTATACCTTATTTAAACAGTGTAACAAGGGGTTTGGGTTCTCTGTCTCACCCACCTCTCATTTTTTTATGTTTGGACAAAACAGTATGTCTGATATCATCTTGCGTGTAGGTATGGAGAAAATAAATTTCTGGGTACATGTCAATATTTAAGACTTGATGAGCTCTGGATAGAAGGAAACAAACACCTTCCTCTCCTACCCAAACAGGATAACTGTTTCTGCAGTTGTTTTTATGAAGGAATGGTGTGGTACCATTCTTGTGCCATCATAGCCTGAGACTGATTGGAAGGTGCACATAGCTGATTTTTGTTTCATGTTTTGTTTAGAATATTTTTGTGTATCCACTGTTTATTAGCAAAGACTTTTCATAATAGAATAGCGTGATTCTTAGTTGAATAGATTAAACATTATTCATTCTTCTGTTTACTTTCCATTTAAACATGTTCAATACATTAATTTCTGAAAAAAATAAAAGAAATTATAAGGAATCAAAATTAATTTAGAATACAAGCACTTGTCATTATGGATAATAAAAAAACCTGTGGGACTGTCCACTGTCTTGATGGAATTAGATTTAAGACTGAAACCATTATCTTCTAAAAAGAACAACTGAAAGAGCAGGTTTGTGAAAGAAAGATGATATGAAATAATTTAGTTTGAAGTGAAGTTTAGGGAAAAAAAAAGAACAATGAGAAACTATTACTTCAAAGAAAAATCAGTTCAGTATCAAATTTATGATGACTTTCAGAAAATGGTAAGAAAAAGTAAGTACGAATATATACGAAAAAATAAACTAAAGAAGAATATACTGTTTAGTATGAAAGGGAAAAGGAAAAAACTACTCTCAATAAAATAATAATAAAATTGGAAAAGATAACCTTTCAGGTCAAGGGGACTAGTTTGCAAGAAACATTCTTTTTATAGTACGCATTGGAATGAATTGGTGCAAAAGCAATTTCCCATAAAGAAATGGTCCCCAACACAAATTCTATAATCACGTGCAACTTAAAATTTACAGACACAAAGACATATATTACTTGAAATTACCATTATTCGTTTAATTAAAAATCGGCAGAAAGACACAGTAAGTTTGTTCTGGTGTTCTAATTTTTATAATGTGGTTCAATTAGCTCCTGAAAAATTGGTTTTGGGTTAATTCTTGTAAGTACAAAACATTAAGTTCTTTGGTTTTTATTCCAGTCACCCCAAGAGAATCTACATTATTGAAGAAGCAAAATCTGAGGCAGCTATGTTTAAAATATGCACAAATACAACATATAGTCAAAAATCAATAGCATCNGTTACTGGATACTCACTCCTAAAAATTTTTAACTCAGTTTTTCCTCTCTTTGGATGTTCTACAGATTCCTATCTTGTGTAAGAGCTCACATGGAGAATTATGCATTTCTTATTCAGCACATTTCTAATTATAACACATTGAAAACAAAAGAACAGCAGATTGCAGTTGCACAATGTCAGAGTTAACAGGCAGATAGAAATGAAACACCAAGTGAAAAAGACTTAGAAGCAACAAAGTGAATTAAATCCACAGAAAGGAATAATCCATTAAAAAGCTACAGCACATTTACAAAGTATTTAGCAGAGCGCAGCGGAAGTCTCTAAATAAGTTACCTGAAAACAATACATAAGCAATTAGTTCCCAGTGGAACGAAAATAAAACAGAAATCTCATCTGTAAAATAAATATATACAATAACAGAATATGTATCTAAGATCAGTCTTCAGTCAAATCCAAACTATCAAATGACCAAAAATAAACACTCTCAATATATTTTTTTAAATAACAACAAAATAATTAGTATAATTTATCTGCAGAATTGCTAACAAAGTCTGTCATTTTAACTTAAGGTTATGATTATAATTCAGCCATTGATGTAAATGTTAACATAGATTTTATCTTTATTTTTGATATGGCATTCTATACGTCTTCTTGAACATAGAGGAATATGCCTATAATTTGCTTATAATAACTGAGTTTTGTTTAGTTCCAGTTAGGTATTTGTAATGCAGAGCTAATTCTTTCAGTGATAGAAGACAGAGTTATACTCACTTCTTCACAGGCCATTGAATATTTTACTGTCTTCCTCAATACCTTTTCCCAAAGATCAATCACTACTCTGTATGACAGAGAGGCAGATTGGGACCGAAATGATTTGGGAAGACTGTACTGGGATGTCAGCTGAATTAGTATATATCTACAAAGAGATCGATAAGGAAGTGATAATATTGACCATATTTCTGTGCATTTGCTGATGCTTCTGCTCTAGTATCACAGTTACGAGGCTCGTCTTACACTTTTACCCTCTCCTGGGAAAATATCTACGCTGTCTTCTTAAATTAAGGCTTAATACTTCACTTGAGTTGAGACTTCTTTATACTACTTGATTCTGCAAATAATCCCCAAATGGACCGTTGCTGTCAGTAACATCAATCTGTAGACTACTAATTTCCACAGGTCTTCCTATACAAAATCTTAGCTCCATACAGGCCTAAATCCAATGATGTTGTAGCTCATTTTCTCATTTTCACCTGCTTTTTTTTTCTACGCCCAGAACTTAAAATGAACTCATTTTTTTGACATAACATCTACCATCATTTCCCAAAGTAGGAAAATTCCATGCCCTCTCTAGTGCAGGCTACAGACTAAATAGGTTTTGCATATTACTTGCTCTTCAGCAACAGCATCAAAAGCAAAATAATTCCCGTTTCATTCTGGTTGCCACCTACAGGTTGCTGACTACAATGATAGTCTTCCCCCAAAAAAATCCTTAATTCAGAAAATGGAAAGATTAGAAAAAATGGAAACAAAAGAGAAATTGTTTTTCTCTATTTTCATCGCTTGCTGGTTGTACCTGAAAAATCATAATGGTTGTATTTCTTGCCAGTGTTTCCTTTTCTGTGCAGATCCTGTTAGATATCTAAGGATCTTAAAAATAAAACTAAACAAACCCCTCACACCCTTTGAGCTGCAGGGAAGAAAGCAGGAAGAAGAGGGTTTCTAAAACTAGAAATAGCCAATCAGATCTAGAAGGTGCATGCTTCCCGAGAAGCAGCAACAATAGGGCTACTCCATGAGTGAAGACAACCCAAGAGCTCAGGACAACCCTAGCACAGACAGGGCAATGTCCCCTAACCCAGGCACAGTCCCACAGCAGCTGAGCAGGCTGGGCAGCACAGGTCCCATAGCAGCAACAGGCTCTGTCAACTGTTGACCATCACCCAAATACAATTCCTCACATCAGGCACAAGGACAATCCAGAAAAGCCAGCAATGAGGACGGGGCAAGAAAGGATCAGTGCTGAACACAGGCTACCTACAACACAGCTCACAGCAGGACTGGGTACATGAGTATGAGCTGAGATGGAGTTGCTGGGCCATGATCAGATGGTGTGGGTGGATGTCCCAGGTAGGGATGGTCCTAGAGTCAGTACAGTCTGCTACTGCTCTCAGGGTTCTGATAGTATGCCTCCAGCTGTCAGTACTACGTTTTTTTTGTTTTAAAGTTAACTTTTGTCAGGGAAAAATACCTATAACAGATTAGAAGGACTGTTGAAAGGCCACCAAAGCTAGTGACAACAGCAATTGTCAAGGAAAGTGTGTATTAGTGCAAGCACAAGTGCTCCAGTTCTGAGGCAGTCCAAGATTTCATAAAATGAGTGTGGTTTGTATTTAGAGCAGTCAATGGATTGCCCTTTCATTAATTTATTCAGCCTTCCTCTGGACTTCCTGTAAACTTCAGTATCCATAATATGTAACAGTAATGAATTTCCAAGCTTAGCTATATGTTCCCAGGGGATTCAGAAATGTTTGTTAAACCTGGCTCTTACTCCATGGAAAGGGTCAATGACTATTTCTCGTTAGCAAGTATTGGGACTCTGGAGCAACATAATGAATGTTGAGACCAACATTCAAATTATATATGCATCCTGAGGTTCTACTTCAGCCCATCTCTAGTCTGGGTCCACAGAATGAACGTTCATTAGAAAGTGGAGCATGTAGATGGCTCCTGCAGCACAGCTTTCAGTTTACTTTCAACCGACAGAAAAGAAGTTTGCATGTGCTGTGGCTGAAAACAAAGCTTTAAGGGGACACAGTCTTAACTTCAAGCAAGTACCCTCCTATTATTTCAATCAAAAACACTAATGTATTCACACCCACCAAGAAATGCATTTCAATTTATCTGCTGCAAGAATGTAATGATATAGGCTTCTAAAATACCCCTCTATACCACTCTCTTCAACCACATTTTTTTCCTGGACTGAAGACTCCTGACTTACTCATTGTAAAGCACATATTCCATACTTGTTCACCCTTATTGCCTTTGCTGAACCTATACACTATATTCAGGAAATAAAACTGCAAATAACAGTCAAGATATAGTAAGCAAATCAGAGATTTCTGGTCAGGAAGAGGGAAAGCATATACTTGCACATTGAATTCCCTCCCAGTATTCAGTACATCAGGGATTTCTTGAACCAAAAGCACAAAGTACGGTATTTCTTTATTGCTTACTTACCAGGAAGAATGAAGCAAAGATTTTCAGCACTAAAAGACTATAAGAATGGGTCATATAATTTTTAAGATATCTGCTGTCCTGGAACAATTATTTCTCTGTTGTAAATTTTGGAATGTATTTAATTCATTACCAAAACACACATAGCCATTGTTGACCAAGCCTACTAACATTTTACTTCTAGCATTCCTTTTGAAATGTTGCTGAAAAGTGTATCTAATTTTTTTACTGAAGTCCAATTTATATATTCTTCAATTAATATCTTTGACATTTTTTGTTCTGAAAAATTATCTAGAGTCTCCCCTAGATGAGGAGAATTGCTGTGGATTTCTCCTTTATCTTTTACATTTTCCAGTTCTATTTACAGAAAACTGCATATATGCCGATGTAATGCCCAGAAGAACAAATGAACAATCTGCAGCAGTACTATATTCAAACTGAAAAATAAGTTAAACTAAATTTTCATCAGAAATTTTCAGTGTTGTTCTATTTTTGTCATCAGTGCACAGCATGAATTCACTGCAGAAACAGCTAATCAAACCAATAAAACAAACCGCTGACTACGTCAGAAGGCTTGCTGTTTAATAGAAATAAATAAAGAGTAAAATAAGTAGTAAAGTAAAATAAGTAAAATAAGATAGTTAAATAACAGCTTCTGATCTGTGGAGATTAAAATTTGTTTATTGATGGTTGAAACAGTCTGTAATCATCACAACAATGCAGAAATATAATTTCTTTGGCATCCAATCATTAACACTGGTAAGAACTAATTAGATATTAAGCCAATGTTCACAACTTGAACTGCTACAGATTTACAGAACATATAGGCACAATAATTAACAAAATTAATGTGCTTCACTGTCTTAACTAATTTATACCTCCTTTTCCAGTTTTTGCCTAGCAACAGTGCTGTAAATTAAAAAAAAAACAAACAAAAAAAAAAAATAAAAAGAAATACAGTAAGTAGTTCACAGTCTTGATTTAATTTGTACTGAAGTAGGGTTAAACAGTATCAGCTAAGCAAACTCTGTTTAATGAAAGGTGGGTTTTGGTAATGACCGGCAAAGAACCTGTAGAACTCTTATCGGAAAAACAGTAACAGTTTAAAAAACATAAGAGAATTCTACTCTTCAAACCTATTAGCTAATTCCAGAAGTAACTTTAAGGCCATTACAAGGAATTTAGGTCCTCTCTAACTCTTAGGCTGACTGCAGATTTTTCTTATTTCTCAATTTCTTTCAGTAGTTAACTGCATATACAAAGGCCAACAGATGTGTTAACTACTCCACTTCTGGTAACTCCAGCCTCTAACAGCTGAAACAGGGCTCTACACATCAACTTGCTAAATCTTCTGGTGTCGAGTTCTTTCCTGGGCTGTGATAGTGTTTTTTTTCCTTGTAATCAAGCAGATTTTCTTGCCTGAATTGTAATGTTGTCATGAGGTACTGCAGTTTCACTTAATCCACTTTTCCAGTGGAAATTTTTTACCAAACAGGGAGACAAAAAATTTGGATCTTGATCATCCAAGTTATAGAGGTTGAAAAGATCAGGTGAAGATTGATTAGTGGTTCTGACTTAAAATCCTAATAAAATATGACAGAACTGAGAGCATAATTTATTATGCAGTCACGCACAATAACCGAAAGAAAAAAAAATTGTTCTGATTACAGGATTGCAGTTCTTCCAGTTAGCCTTTTCATGCAAAGAAAAAACCCCAAAACCTAAAGAAACACGAATGAAACATGTGTTTACATTGAGGAAGAGAAAATGGGCAGGAAATTTTGATTCATAGAGTTTTCAAATTGTTCTATAAGGTATTAGTACTTCTTTTATATTTATTCTTTTATATTCTTCCTATAACTTAAATATCTGTCACAGCAGAAGAATTAGCCTTTATTTATATGCAACATTTGCGGTATGATTTGTTTTATATAAAGCTCAATATTATCTATCTTCAGCTGAAAGACCTATAAAGGTTTTTCATCTGAAAGCTCTCTTTAGAGATCTAAGATTCAAATGAAATAAAATATACCAGGATTTTTGATTACACTGTGTAGGATACTTCAGACCACAATGTTAAAATTTAATAGGGGAATTTTGTAAATATTTCAGAACAGATGTTGAAAAACCAACACATTTTACACATACTAAACACTGTAAAAGCCCAATTTTAAAAGTTAAAGTGTTACAATGGCTTATTTCAAATTTAATAAAACCATTCAAATAAACCTTTCATCCATGAGATTGTATATGGCAAGAATTCATTGAATATAATGTACATTAGGCTTGCATTGAAAAGTCTCTCTCCTGTCTAGATCATTTATTTTAAAAGTAGAAGTCTGAACATTTCCTTCTCCAGGGATTTTTTTGCCCTTTATGCTCTTGGAGTACAATTCTAAGTAACAATTTATTGTCAATCTACACAGCTGAAGATTACTTTTGAGAGATATAGTATTGTTCTAAATAAACTTTTTCTATACATTCTGAACATATTCTGTTAGGAGAGGTTGGCCTTGCAGATAACAACTATAATTTAATTTTCTGAAATCCTTGTATTATAATTACAGATAAATAAATAAAGGTAGACTATTCCAATGAACCAGCAGTTTGCCTGCTGTAGTTACAGCTGGCTGGGATTCACGTTTGGCTGGTATATTCCCAGAGGTGGTTTGTCACTGCTTGAGCAGAGAGTGGCTTGGAGTAATAAACATGTAGTTAGAATGCTGGTTGGAATCAGACAAATTCTAATTCAAACCCTCTGGGCAAAAATTTGTAAAGTCAAAACTAGGGGTAAAACAATTCATTGGAACTGGTGAAAACAGCAAAGGAGGTTTTGGAAATAGAAGGTCTAAGATTTTGCACAGGTATTATTTTTGAATGTTTTTATTGTGTTATGAAAATAAACAATCCAAAGTATGAACAGAAAGTTAGACAATCATTGGAAAAGCATTATAAAATCATCCCAGCAGCCAATTCCTGACCAAATTTTTAATTTCCCTTTCTTTTTCTTTTGTATCTTGATGTAGCAATTAACTTTGTGTGTATTTTATCCATATACATTTTTATATCCATTCATTCTTCTTTCATATCCATTCATAGACAATTGTGTCTACAATGGTATCTGCTTAACTTCAGTGGGTTACTGTAATGCTTAAAGCCAAAGTAAAAAAAAATATTCACCATTTGTAGCTGTTAACGACATTACAGTAATCTGGTATAGTTATTTCCTGTACAGCTGAATAGTTATAGTCAGGGAGATAGTGCTGGACTCTCTCTCTCAGGATGCCTGAGTAACAGTCTGAAATAAAGAAGAACATTTAATACCTTATCATAGAATTTTAATTTTGTCTATTCTTGCTTTTAGAAGTAGAGATTCCCACATAGGAGACGAATCAGAACTACTCTGCAGGGTCCAGTCAGATTTCCATTGAGTCTATTCATCAGTCTTCAACAGTTTCCAAGTCCTAGGAAATAGTTAAGAAACAAGAGGAATATGAAGGAATTATTCTCTTGGGATACTCTACTCCTTTCTACAATTGGTTATATATCAAGCAAGTAAGACAAATTCATGTCCATGTCTTTAAATTTAATGACTATTAATGAAACTGTTTTCTTTTATTTTCTTTAAAACTTTACACTTCTCTTTTCAATAGGTTTATTTAACTGGGCACTGTTAACTGAGAAATATTTTACTTCAACGAAGACTTTATGCTATAAGAAGTAAAGAAAAATCCTTTCTCTGTTCACATTCTTCTATATATTCAGATTGCAATGCCTTCAGTCAACATTCTAAACACTCTGCCCAGAAAAGTGATAAATTCATCAGGATTAGACTAAGTAGGCTTCTCAGAAATGCATCTTTGGAAGCAACTAGAAGCAAGAGCATATGCTATTCACAAACCGTGTTTTGCAGAGGAGGTGCATACACGAGATTTGAAGAAACATGGAAGTATCAAAGGAAGCATTTTTCCTGGGACTAGACGGCTTTGAAAATAGTAATACACAGCCAGAGAAATACTGCCAAACTAATATCAGTTTGGTGTTGGGACAGGGAATTTCTTGCTCTGAGCCTGAGAGACAGTTTGATGCCAGATCGTGAGTGGATCGTGTAGCTCTCAGGAGGCAAAAGAGTTTGGTGAGAATCAGCAGAGGCTCTTGAGACGCTGTATAGGTTTTGGCTGGGACGGAGATAATTTTCTTCATAGTAGATACTAGGGGGCTATATTTTGGATTTGTGCTGGAAACAGTGTTGATAACACAGGGATATTTTAGCTGCTGCTGAGCAGTACTCACACAGCATCAAGGCCTCTTCTATATTTCAAACCACCCCACCAGCAAGTAGGCTGGGGTGCATAAGAAATTAGAAGTTGATCCCAACTGCCCAAAGTGATATCCCATACCATATAATGTCATGCTCAGCAATATAAAGCTGGGGGAAGAAGAAGGAAGTGGGGGACTTTTGGAGAGTTGGTGTCTGTCGTCCCAAATAACCTTTACATGTGATGGAGCCCAGCTGTCCTGGAGATAGCTCAACATCTGCCTGCCTGCCCCTAGTCTGCTGATGGGAAGTAGTGAATGAATTCCTGTTTTTGCTTTGTTTGTGTGTGTGGCTTTTGCTTTACCCATTAAACTCTCTTTATCTCAGCCCACAAGTTTTCTCATTTTTGCCCTTCATATTCTCTCCGCATTCCACCGGGAAGGAGTGAGTGAGCGACTGTCTGGTGCTTAGTTGCCAGTCAGGATTAAACTACAACAAAGGCTCAGGGAAGTAAAAAAATTCACATTCATTTTTAGAAAGAAGGAAATAAGGAGTAAGCTGTCTCTCTGCTTTTCATTTAGTTCCACTTAAGGAAATGAGTGTTCTCCTTTTTTTCTATAGCAACGAATGAGCAAAAGGAAACTGAAACTTTTCAAGGAGAAGTAGAGGTATTGTTGCCAAATAAATTAAAATACTGATGTAGCACGGAAATGATAGAGAAAGGGAAGAAAAACCCAAGACAGTAGTTACAGCTTTTCAGTGATATCCTGTATTTTGATAAGACTTCACTGAGCTATTGTAAGACCAATGTCAAGCATTGGATTGGGCTTTTCAATCCAATTTATGGCAGTATAAACCCATGACAGTTTGTGTTCTCACTGTATATTTGAGCATACAACAGGTGAAGCTACAGTATAGCTGGATTCCTTCTCATCCTGGGAAAAAAAACCATATACTTTGTATATGGTCGGATGTGGCATTTTCACCATACAACAGTCAATATATTTTATGAAGTCTTTCATGTCACCTTGGATGCTCTTCCTATTATGTAAGCTACGTCTTTTTTGCGCTTTTTTTATTTCACTGTATTCTGCCATGTGCAGATTTCTTTTAAATTATTCCTTTAGTCTTATTATGAAAGAAGTAGATCAAAGTTAGAGTCGTAAAATTGACTAAGCAAGAACAATAGAAATGCTTGTGTTCAATTAAGATGCAGCTTCCAGATTGCTGCATTGCTTGAAAACTGTTGTTTCTCTCTTATAGTAGTACTTCTTATAGAATGGAAATAATGCTATCTTAATTACATTTCCAGAACCTCTAATTTTTAAAAGGCAGAGCACTTACAGAGGAAACAAATTCAAATGATTTAAAGTTGTTATTCAATATAAATAACATATATGATCTTCCCCTCTCACATGAGACCTCTTAGGAATTTAACGACATTCCCTTTAGCACTCAAGGCAGAGATGCCTTAGAAAGCTGAGAAATTTGAAATCATAAAACCCTGATATGATCAGCAGTATTTAGGACTAAAGGTGTTATCAAATACATCAAGTACAGTTACTTTGTCACTGACTGAGAATATTCATCTTTCCAGAAGAAAACAGACTTAAAGTCCTTCTAACTGATGGAAATTTTTTTGTACTGAATATTGGAAAAACACAGGTGAGCAGAGATTCTTCTCTAAGTGATTGCATCAAGATTATGCAACAGGTGAAAAGTACTTTCATTTATTTTAACTGTGAAACAATACTCACACTTCTTCTTTTTTATTCATGTCAATATGTAAGATGAACTACAAGACAGAGACGAAAAGCTGATGAGCTTGTTCAGTACCTTCAGGGATTATTTGTGATTTAACCTATTCAATCACAGAAGATGTAGCAATGCAGCTGCCCCATAACAAGACTGCGTTTGCTGGGACAGCAATTTGTACTCAGGATATTCCTTCCATAATCAGCTTAATAGAGTTTGAACAAGAATCTTTTCCTCAATAACAGAATTCAACCCTTACAACCTTCACGCATCTGTGCACTGACGTGTAGGTGTTGGCATCATCTACTGTTCCCTTCCCAAAGGCAGAATGAAGTTAAATTGGTTAAGGGATTTTGGGTTTTTTTCTGCAAAGATTATCCCTATAAATAATAATTCAATTTCAGTGAATTATTAACTGGTGGACCAGAATGCTAACCAAACACGCACAGGATTGCTATATATATGCATGAATGTTGTGTGTACACACATACAAACACTACAGGAAAGTATCAATTTACAATAAGAATATTAATTTGGTAATGAAAGTACAAGTGTATTATTAGGCTTTTATACTAAATCGCTTCTGTACACATGAGCAAAGGGACATTTATATTGCAGATTCTTCTTCCCTTGTCACTTTATCAGATTTTTAGCTTTTCAGAGAACTGAACAAAAATGCATATAAATTACCTAGATCTGTCTATGTATTAATTACTGTGTCCAGCTCTGGAGTCCCCAGCACAGGAAACATCAGGAACTGTTGGAGCAGGTCCAGAGGAGAACCACAAAAATGATCAGAGGGATAGAATACCTCTCCAATGAGGAAAGGCTACGAGAGCTGGGGTTGTTCTGCCTGGAAAAGAGAAGGCTCCGGGGAGACCTTATTGCAGCCTTTCAGTAATTAAAGGAGGCTTATAAGAAAGATGGGAACAGACTTTTTAGTAGGGCCTGTAGTAGTAGGACAAGGGGGTAACAGTTTTAAACTAAGGGAAGGTAGATTCAGACTAGATATAAGGAAAAAAATTTTTATGATGAGTCTGATGAAACACTGACACTGGTTGCTCAGAGAGGTGTTAGGTGCCCCATCCCTGGAAACATTCAAGGTCAGGTTGGATGGAGTTCTGAGCAACCTGATGTAGTGAAAGATGTCCCTGATCACTGAGGGGGTTTGGACCACATGACCTTTAAAGGTCCCTTCCAATCCAAACTATTATCTGATTCTATGATACAGAACTTAGTGTTTTATTCATTAGCTAAATTTAACTAGTATACCTCCAACATCCTAAAGAAAAAGAGTATGATTAGAATTTATTTTTAAAATGTTTTATACAAAAGGAAGATGGAAAACACACAAGAAAGCACTAGTCAAAAGATAAAGTGTGACGAAGCTATGACTGCCTATGTAAAGCATGGAAAACATGGGAAGCAGAAGCTCTCTGTACTTTGGTACTACTGCTGTTACATTAGCAACTAGAATTACAGAATCATAGAATGATTTGAGTTGGAATGGACCTTAAAGATCATCTAGTTCCAACACCCCTGCCATGGCAGGGACATCTTCCACTAGGCCAATTTACTCAAAGCACCATCCAACTTGGCCTTGAACACTCCCAGGGAGGGGGCATCCACCACTTCTCTGGACAACCTGTTTCAGTGCCTCACCACCCTCATAGTAAAGAATTTCTTCCTCGTATCTAATCTAAACCTATCCTCTTTCGCTTGAAGCCATTACCCCTGTCCTATACTACACAACCTTGTGAAAAGTCCCTTTTCATCTTTCTTGTAGGCCCCTTTTAGGCACTGGAAGGCTGCAATAAGGTGTAATCACATGCAAACTCTACTTAATCTCTTCAGTTTCTGGAAAGAGTTAGAGCTGTTATGCTTTGAGGATGATACACAAGCATTCCTACCTTCATGATATGGAGGATTTCTGACAGGGTGGAACAAATGCGTCACAGGCAGAATTTTACCTGTTAAACATGAAGAGTCTTTGAAAACATACATAAGTAGGGATATTTTAAAAGTTTAAAACTAATGCACCTCTGTGCCTTGAGGCAAAACCTTGCCTCTTTCATTCTCTGCCATATTCGATTGTCAATTATAAAACAGGCAGTTTGCAACTTTGCCACAAAATGAGACTATTTTAATAAACATGAAAAGCTGTTTACCCCAGGCTATTTCTCATTAACAACAGAATTATCATTAACCACAATTAAAGCAAATAAAAATATGAGCCAGATTTAACTTTGAAATTTTACGTAACAACAATTACATTACACAAACAACTTCGAAAAGGTTCTTAATCTGGAAAAAAGAGCTAGAAATCTTATGTAGAAGCAGCAATACCTTTCGTAATTATACTATGAACAGGGAGAATACTGACATCTTAAATCAATACATTCACAGAAAAGGGAAAGGAACTCAAAATTCTGAAATTAAATTCTTATTTCTGAATTCATATTAATTTAAATTCATAAAATTGAGCCAAGAGAAATTAGTTTATAATTAATGCTGATGGCTTGACTAATAAAAGAATGAAATATTTTCACCTTGCTTTCCTTTCTATTTTCTCTCTGTGACGTGTCTAATACACAACTCAATTAATTAAATGTATTTGGAAAACAACATAGTGTTATTGACTTTTTAATAAACAATAAATATTTGATTATTCTAGCACAATAACTTCTGGTAGAAAAACTGCTAGTGCAATTACATTATGTAATCTATTGTGTATGAAGTGTAATCATGCTCTGTTTAATGCAAACAAATGAAAATATTTCATACTTAACTGAAGTATGCAGATGTTGAATTTTTTTATTGTTTGATGATAAGTATTGAATAGTAACCTTTTCCCTATACCTCATATAAGTTGTGTCCATCAATTATGTAGTTTGAATCTTTCCCTGTGTCCTGGGTTTGGCCAGGACAGGGTTAATTTTCACTAGAATCCAGGAAGGGACACAGCCCGGGGGGTGGGGACTGACCCCACCTGGCCAAACAGAGCAGGGTATTCCATACCATTTGCCGTCATGCAGGGTTCTGGTGTGGGGGAGTGGGGCGGTGGGAACTCACTCGTGGCTTGGGAGCGGACGGTGAGCGGTGAGAGCGGCTCTGTTGTGCAGTTTGTTTTGTGTATTCTCCTTATCTGTATCGTTGTTGTTACTGTTCACTTTGTTTGCTGTTCTGTTAAACTGCCCTTATCCCGACCCATCAGTTTCTGCCTGTTTCTTTCCATTCTCCTCCGCACCCCGGAGGGGGGAGGGGTGGCTGCGTAGCGCTTTTGTTGCCAGCCACAGCCAAACCATAACACCCTGCTTGCAGGAGTTGAGTGTTTTGTGAGAGAATTCTTTAAGTAAAAGAGTCTAGCCAGTATTTCATCTACAGATCAAATTCCTCAGAAATGCAGGTGAATTCAGGTGCTATCCATCCTATTTTTAATCATCGAGTTATAGAATATCTCAAGCTGGAAGGGACCCATAAGAATCATCGTGTCCAACTCCCTGCTCCTCACAGGGCTACCTAAAACTAAACCATATGACTAAGAGCATCATCCAGACCTTTCTTGAACTCTGACAGGCTTTACTCACTCATCCTAAAACTGAGCCCTGGGGAAAGCCACTAGTGACTGGCTGCCAGCCTGACGTATCCCCATCAAAAGATATATTTTGACTTAAAGAGGAAAAGGGTAAAAATAAAAAAAGCTTAACAAAAGATTTGGCCCATAATAACATATACCATTAATTCTATGCCGTCTTTTATGATTGAATTCAATGAAGTTATTTCAGTCATGTTAGCTTAAGCTCTTAGTGAGGCCCAAGGAGTTATTTATGCTTACTTTTTGATATCTTCTTTGCTTTTTTAGCTCAGGAGATACTTCTAAACAGATCAAATGCCAGATTCTTTTTCTCAGTTCTTTAATGTTTCTGATGACCTTGTATGATCATGAAATATTACTTTTCAGCTGTCTAAAGAATTTTAGAAAAGAAGGAATAAAGGCCAATTTTAGAACAGCTAGGCTTTGAACATACATAAACAACCTTCTTATTCAATGGAGCGAATATGTGCTGTGTTTTGCTAAAATGGTATTTAACTGTAGTGATTAACACAAATTATTGTCATAGTGAACACTGAGAACTGTAGCATCATCCAGCAGAAATGGTTTACCAAAATCAGTCTGAGCTAATCCCAGGAGCCAGAAGGTACCACAACATGCAGCTTCCTCCCTGCTAGGATCTAAGTAACCGAAACCTGAGAATAAACAGAAATTCTGGGTTTCCACTTCTGTCTTCCAATACAGCATGAAGACGAGGAGGGTAAGTGAGCAAAAACATCCATCTTCACCAAATACAAATGTACTCAGCTTGTGAACTTACTTATAATAAGGAATCATATTTAAGCAAGTGTGTATACATGTATATATGGAGAAAGAGAGAGAGCATATGTTCATCACAGTAGGTACTACTGTTGAAATGTCAGTGGAGCTGTATTAATTTACACCAGCTTTGCCGTAAAAGCATGCGTATTAACTTACCTGTACTATCTGTGCCAGTATGTGCAATCCCAGTGACTCAATCATAATGATGTGCAATCATTATGACTCAAATTCCATTTGAGTCAAAAAAATTATCCAATGCCTTAGATAACTGATTATGGCTTGTGAAATGTGTGATGTTTTAAAGAAAATGTACATTTGTCATTGGGCGCTAGAAACCAAACCTGGATGTTGACATATTTTGATAGGACAAAGGAATTACCAAGGTAATCCTTGAATGTACTGAAGCCTAACCAGTTTCAAGAGTTACAAAAATATTATTAGCTGTAATCTGTTTGTGAAAACTTTGGTCATCAGGTGTGGTGAAGGTGTACAGAATAAAAAGCTTACGTGTCAACATCCCCGTCAATCTCTATGAAATTTTTTGAGTTGATGTCATGTATGATGATTTGTATTAACAGCATGAAGAATTACTTGAATAAGAAATGATTCTAGAGTTTACTAATGTCAACAACTGATTATAAGCCAATGTTAATTACATTCCTTCAGCCAAAATATAATATTTAGATTAATAGAATGGAAGGATGCATTATTTGCCTTGAAGTTCTAGGAATGGCAGCAATCTTATTTCAGGAAAATTTGTTTTCCCAAAATTAACTAGATTTTGACTCAGTGTCTCTGAGAAAGTAGAGTAACCTGTTTGTCATCCTTTCAGCTGTCCTCACAAAAAATGACTTGCACCTCTGCTTCAAAACACTGATGGCTGTGCACAATAATCTACTGCATAGAAGAATTCTGAAGACTGTATGCCTTGAGTTTTGACTTCAGGCAGTAAAAAGCCTGAGATCCTGCTGTCAGTTGTAGTTCATCTCCTGGGCTTTATATACTTGTGGGGTTTTTTTCTTCTTCTTTTCTTTCTTTTCTTTTACATATGAGAGATTAACTTAAAAACAGATGCAGAGGAAGCAAAGCTATCTGCAAAATCAGGTTGAATTTGACAATTTCATCCAGAAAAGGAGAAAGAACAAACTTTGAGAAGATAGTTTTTTTAGGTTTCATCAAAAGAGTTCTGTTTCTTTTACTCTCAAACAAATTGACTTTCTCTTTCCTTTCTCCAGATCTTTTGTCTCTACCATTAAACTGAAAAAATGCATTGCTTTCCCACTCTTAATGCTAGGAATATACATATAGACAGCAGTTGAAAGTATGAGATTTTTTTCATTCCTACAACATTCCTGTACAGCTGAAAGAAGGAGATGATAGCCCATTTTATGATCTCAGTGAGCTCCATAATCCCTCAGCCGAACAATTAAAGTTTTCTTGCAGTCAAGCAATAGTTTTTTGACACAAAGTGCCAATGGCACACTGATCTTATGGCTTCCTGGTGGACTTTATAGACATACTAAAGACAATCACTGTACATTTAATAGCGTTAAGACTGTTGTGGAATACTAACAGTTTAGCTTTTTCTTATGGTTCCATAGCAGACTAATTTTTTGCTTTACATAGATATGGTTATATTTGAGTTTATTCAATGCTGCATCAACATTTCTACATAAAAACTTCTACAAGTAGATATTACAGGATGTTAGTGAAGTTCTTTCTGTGTGCCTCAGTCCGTCCTACACTGAAGGATTACAGTCACTGCAGCAGTGCCAGCTCATCTAGGTTCTACAGAAAGGGGCCAACAGCTCATGCACTAATATCCATGGCTTTGTTGTTTTGTGTCTTTAGTGGAAAATGTATAAAAACCTCAGAATCCAACAAGCTCCACCTGCTGGACTCATTTTACAAGAAAATTCCATTTGAGTCAAAAAAATTTCTGCAAGCAGAAGTAGACAGGCAAGAAAATGAAAAGACCAGAGGATGTTATCAAATTGCAATGGCTCAGTGAAGAGAAGAACTATTATACGATGAAGAAATTCCTACAGAAATTCTCCTTGCACCATAAAGATGAAGCAAAACATCAGTAGTGGCCTTAAGAAACAGTGCAGGAATCCAAAGGCTGTTAGTACCTCACAGTCCCTTTTTCTAAACCATGGGAGCCACTGAACCCTAAAAAGAGATCCTAAAGTGTAAGAGAAATTATTACAAACAGAACAGTGCTGAGGGATTATAAAGGAAGATGTAACTAAGTGTTCTTAGCATAGCAGCAAAAAGTCACATTAAAATAGACATTATTTGCTTAATTTTCATCCTGAGTCAGACAGTTGCAGTATGTCTAGTACAATATGACATTACAGAGTTTTCATGAAACTTTCCATGCACTTTGTTGAAGAAATGTAGAGAGAAGTGAGCTTCAGAAATAGATTAGAAAAATGAAGGAGAATAGCAAAGTATTTTGATGGGGGGGGG
>Ga0065711_1033333_pt1 | contig 25691 bp, 15 predicted proteins | sample Hoacrofraction12_FD_59098 | JGI IMG/M metagenome (GOLD analysis project Ga0065711, IMG submission 59098) | Hoatzin crop microbial communities from Cojedes, Venezuela - Epithelial fraction 12 v2 (version 2) | ecosystem: Host-associated > Birds > Digestive system > Esophagus > Crop | place...
CCTATTCCTCAACTTCTAGTTTCTGCACAATAAACTGAAAATCATAGGCACTTCAGAGCTTTTACAGTATCTTACCACAACAGTGAAAATTCTACGTAAGTATTAGTAAAGCTTTCTTCTTCCTCTGTCCACACGCTTCATAAAACTCTAACAAGAAATCTTGTTGAATGCCACACACCCTATAATTATGTCTCTGCTGCAAACAGAGTATTACAAAAAGTGAAGGATTATCATCAAAATCAACAGTAATTCCAAATACAAAAGTGATTTTGTAATAATTCCTCATACAAAATCAAATTATAACTTTCCACTTTTCATTTCAACCTAAGTCTACCGACCTGAAGCAGTAGATCCTTTTGATTGACAATGTCTGTCAGCTGCTTGATAACTAGTTCTTGGCTCTGCAACTTCTGATTGCTTTCACTCAAAAGAATATTGTAATGATGTTCAGCTGCTTTTTCTTTCTCAGTCATTTCACCATGTAATTTCTCTAGTTGATTTCTAAGATCCTACAAAAAAAAATGAAACTGCATATTTAGCAAATCAAATTTTTAAAATGTTTAAGACTAACAACCCACATTATTAGCTTCACTTTCCATGGAGAATGTTTTTAAGCCAGTATCTTTCTCTTGGCATCAATGAACACAATTAAGGAAAGAAAACTTCTAGATGAGGTGTCAAGTATTGTCTTCCAAAAATCTACGTTGTTATTGTTCAAATGCTTTTCATACAGAATGACTGGACTCCAAGGCTGTTGGGAATATCATGCACATAGAGGTTGTTGCTGTCAGAATGAACACTCATTTCTAAGTGAATTTACTCCCTTGCTAGGAGAAAATCGGTTATGGGTGATTCAGTTTGTCATTTACTCTTTTTCTCATCACACCACAAGAATTCTGGCACGAATATTGTATTACTAGTAACTTTTGCATCAAACTAGACGTCAGAAACGTTAAAACTTTTTCTTTTGACAAAAGCACAAACTTCAAATGACCAGTTGGGTCAGTCTCATGATTAGAAGTTGTGAACAGAACTCAATCTTCATTCCGGCTCTGCTAACTACTTCCTGCAGCTCCAAGATTAGTTGCATTATCTCCATGTCCTAGTTCCCCATCAGAGAAACACATACTTCTTGTCCATTTTGCTTCTAACACACAGAAACAACCTATGTCAGTAGCCTCATGCAGTAGCAAGTCCAAAGGACCCTGAGATCTGTTAGGATCAAGGTGGACTACCATAATGTAACAAGCAGTATCTCTTTGTCTGCAGGTTACGCATTTGATAGCTTTCTCCTCTGCATTCCCACAGATCCCGTTCCACTTCACTTGAAATTCTGCCAGCCGAAAATGTAGCTATCTATGGGGTTTCAAAGTCTGACCACCTGCTAAAGACTTGGGTTCTAAGCAATAACATCAAATAATTCCTATTCCTTACACTTTGCTACGAACTGGGACAATCGCTAAATTGATGGAAATATATATGAAATTATTAACATCATTAATAATCAGTTCCAATTACAGAGCAGAAAATATGCAAGAGCACAGGGCAGTAGAAAAATCTGTAATGTGTCTTCTCTGTCCTTCCAGCTTCTCTCCCACCACCACTCTTTGCGTCACTTCAAACTTCTTTGCCGATTTGTTGGAAGTTTCAACACTGTCAGCTGAAGGAGGCATCACTAGCAAATACACTCACCTCCTTTTAGAAGCTTTTACTCTGCCAGAAGATCTAGAGCATTTACTGTATGGATTGTGTGGAAAAAGAGAAGTAGAAACTTGTAACAACTGAGGAGTTGTCTAAAATTAAACAATTAAAACTTCCAGAAGAATTTATACTATCTAAACTTCTCTTCAGACCCAAAGAACCAGGTAACACAGCCCACATCTTAAAATAAATGTTTTCCATTTATTCCCCAAGAGGGCCCATTTGTGAAGTATCATAAGCCCTTTAAATAGTTTGCACGTATGGAAGTCACTTATAAACTTTACATTTACCTCACTGGAATTTAAACTTCAATAGCTGTTTCTTATTTTAAGTATAAAGAAATAGGACTAGTGACACTTTAATTGCAATCTCTTTACAAACTGTTTTATGTCCTTTTCTTGACTTAATTACCTTGCTTCATGCAGGTTCACATCAAATCCTTAACATCATTTTACTACTTCAGCGTTTTACTTCTGTTTATTTTGCACCTTAAATAGAAATTGTCATTTACAATGCCTTTTGGTTTACTTGCTTAATTTTAGCTTCATTACCAGGATTCAGCTAAGAAATCCTTAATAGCTCCCCAAAAAACTCAGATGTTATTCAGTTTCAAAGCATGATTAAGCTTAGACCTTCAGTTCTGCAAACTAATAAAGTTTGGTTTTTTTTTCAGGATCAAAAGAACTACTTGCTTGACTAAGAAAACTGAAGAACTGCAGAATCAGGTCCAAGTCTTGTCTATATACACAAACCCTTAAATATGTTTCTACTTCTTCCTGACTACTAACTATAAATACAAACTGCGGTGTTGCACAGCTCTTCTGAAAGTAGTGTAATGGTCTGATAACTGCAAAGTCTTTTGGTTTCGAGTTATGGAGCTCTTCAAGGGGCTCACATGAAGCCTACTCATGTACAACAGGTGAACTGGAAGCAAAGCATCAACTGCAGTGCTCTGATTTTCACTGCATTGCAAAGTTCACTCCTCGGCTTTCTATTTTTACATTGTTTTTATACTATTGCATCACTGAGAGGCTTTAAGCGAATATATCACCTGTTAGGTAACTAAACTTCAAAGGAACATTCTTGACCTGTCTTATAACTTCAAGTGATCAATACTCTGTGACTTCTCTTTATGAAAACCATAAACAGCTTTAAGCAGAAAAGATAAGACACGCATAGATAGAAAAGATGCTGCTGCAGTAACAGTGCTACACGCCCTGTTATCTAATCTCAGTCATCTTGGTGTACAACACTTAACAGGTAGAGAAACTACACTTCCATTTTTAAAGCAACAGAAACATTATGGCTGCTTTTATGAAAAGAAGTGGACTGACCAGGCATACAATTGTGGAAAAAGTAAAAAAGCCTGCAAGAGATTTGCAATTTGCAGATACTTTGCCTCCACTATTTCTGCCCCCAGAGTTCCCTAAATCCTTCCCAAAACCAGCTAGAGTTGAGACTGAAAATTATCTTCTTTGCATGAGCTAGAATTCTGCAACAAAACTATCCATCACTATAGCAGGTTGCTTGAACTCATTGACCACTGAAATTGTCTGGGAAAAAATCTATTCGTTTCCATACGTTGAGTTGCAAGGATAATATAGTGCCTACAGTTCTCAGAGCATAAACTTTGCAATTCCCTCTGCCAACATTCTTCCCCAAGAGACTTTCCTATGATTAATGATAGTTGAACTAAGAAAATGAATGTGGAACAGTATAATGTAGAAGACTGGAGCATATGCCTCCCCCTCCTTGTCAGACAGAAAACAGGTTGGTGAATAATTAAGTCCTGAAGCTCCAAAACCTCCCTCACAGACTAAATTGCAGGTAGGGAAACCAAATAATAAATTCTTCCTAATGAGTTATTCTGCATTTCCCCAACCAACTGATCAAATATGAATACCTAGTAAATACACTCTAATTGTCTACATTTAGGCCTGGAGAGAGCACGGATACTTAAAGTGTTTAATCATGTAAATTTGATTCGATCAAGAAGCACTGAATCTATATTATAGACACAGCAACAGGGTGGACGCCAGCAACATTAAGGATGAGTTGATCTTTATTCCTCATCAGTTGTGTATAAGAAGATATGTCCAAAGTTTCTTGCTTCAAAGAGCTTAACATGATGCTGAACTACTGCTTAACAGCAGCTTCTGGAAAGGACAAAACTGAAAGTTTTTGCTTTTCATGTTGCTCCAGTAAAGACAGGGCACTCGTCCACCCTGATGCAGGGACATTGTTCCAGAACCAACACACCCATTGCTCCAGAAGACTCCTAATACTGGGCACAGTCTGTGATTTGAATGATGTAGCAGTCAATTTAGCTTAACCTTCTTCCATTCCAGGACAGTAATGCCCAAATCATCTCCAGACAAACTGGATTTACAACAGGGCAGAAGTACTTTCTCTGGATCTCTAAGGTTTGAGGTTTGTTTTTAAGTCGATATATGCAAAAATTGGGCTTATCCCAATTACAGCGTATGAAGACTCATTGAAAATTTCCCTGTGAGCGACTGAAGAGCTAAGACAGCAGCTCGTCACAGATGTCGAGGGCATTTTCTGCAGTTTACGCACATCCTTGCTAGTTTTATTGTAACAAAATAGAAATGCTGATAAATAGGTATCTCAGAGCATAAATAGAACAGAATTTTTAAGGCTGTCTCATAAAAAGTTTGCATCAGATCACTGAAGTGGTTTTCTATTTGTCAAAGAGCAAAATATCACAGCATATTTTTTTACTCCCACATATCTACTACTTAATGGGCAACATTTCACAGGCAATGTTGCTACTTCCAAACGTACCAGCAACTCTGAAATTGAAGCAGCTGTTCTGCAAGGAGCAGGAAATAGGTTAGGGATATAATTTTTATAAGACTGTTCATCTTTTGACAGGAATGCTTCTCCCCAAGGAGCTAGTCATTTACATGAAAAACCTGGACATAATGGAGTCAAATAGGCTTCTGTAATACAAGTAACTCTGAATCCCCTGGCAACTCCCTACTCAGTTCTATTTTCTCCTGTCTTTCCTGTACAGAGTTATATTCTAACTCCCCTGAAAGATGAAAAAAGTCCTGAATAGGGAAGACAGTTCAATAAAAAATACTTTAAATCAATAAAATATGTTCTTTGTGGCTGTTTTACTGACAGGAGAGATCTGTTCTTTCTCTCCTTAACCTCAACACCCTGAAGAAATTTCACAACACACCAAAGATAGACTTTGTGACAGCAGCCAAGCCACAGTTGACAATCAACTAAAAAAGCAAGCTAAATTGGGTGCAGGAGACCGGGCAAATTCCTTTGTTTGTAGGTAAAGAGATCCCTCTACTGGTTTTAAGTAATATTGCAGGGACACCAATTTCCACGTGCACCTGCTTTATTAAGGTCCTTATTTAATAATTGAACAAAAACATCCACTGAATAAATACAAGCTCATTTCATCTTTTATGTAATTTAATACAGCAGCAGACTAATCCCCAGCTGAAGAGGACTAGACTTTGCGTGCAGGCAGGACTCTAGTTGAGAAGACTTCAGAAAATTCCAGGCGACAAGGCATACAGATGAGAAGCATGCTTTATACCAAACACTGAGCAGAAAGTGCATCCTTTTTTCAAAGGAAGAAAAGAAGAAACCTGATCATTCACTTTGTCGCATGAGCTATGTGTGATGGGCAGAGAAGTGCTTATCTAAACACCTACAGCAAGGCTAAAAAACCCTAAAAAGAATAGGAAGCAAGCAAAATTAAATAACAGATACAGCATAAAATTTTGTTAAATTGAGATCAACTAATCCTGTACTTTGGGAATTTTGTAAGCAGAAATTATTAAATATACAGCCTTTACAGTGACCCTTCTATGAGAAGAAAAAGCAAGCTAAAGTTTGGCTTAAGGTTGCAACAACTGGCTACTTATTCCTGTTCTGCATTAGAAGTCAGCAGAAAGTTTAACATAAGTAGTGTAATCTCAAATAATCTATAGTCATGTAACACGACAAATACAGCAGAAATAGAAAATGTACATTGTCATGCATGGTCAGATTCTCCCATCAGAAAAACTGAAACCAACAGTAACTATCTACCACTTACAAACGCTAATGATTTTTTCTAGAACCTAATTAAGAAAATTTATTTTAAAACAGTTTTCTGTGCAGACTATGTGCCAGAATTTTCCTCAGTCTTCTTGGCCACATCCTTTTGACCACTGGCTTTAGGCAAATGCATTTACCTTTCCAATAATTATACAAATTAAAAAACTAAATTTGTTAGAAAAGGACATGCTACAAGTGCTAAGCTATTTTTAAACTTTATGAAATAAAGGAAAAAAGTGATAATAACATTAATGGTTTTGTCACTTCTGCTCTTTTGTAGCTGTGCTTCATCCAGCTCCTTCTCCATTTTCTCTCTTTCTAAATTCAAATCATTTAGCTCTTGATCGGTCCTTTTAATCCTCCTTTGTAGTTTACGATTCTCAGCATCCTTTGTAAGGTTTTCTGAACGTAGCTCTGCTAAGAGGGTCTCTTTTTCCATCAGGAGAGCTTGATAATCCTCAGCACCCTGAAACATAAAGCAGCATTCAAGTTCTATAAGGGTTTTTTGTAGATACTGGAAGCCTTTACTCCTATTGAGTCCAAACCCACTCCTCCGCACCTCTTTCCAGTACTTCAAAACTGTGGTGCAATAATACAGTGAAATAACAGTTACTCGCACAACAGGGAAAATGTTACACTGAAAATTTTCTCAACTAATGTAACGCAGCTTTCAGTGACATCCAGCACAGGATAACAAAGCCTTAGATAACTAAGGTTGATCTGCAAAGGAGTCCATAATGCAAACGAGATCATCTCATTGGTTCCCAAAGCTCTTATTCCATAAAGCTTTCTACTTTTGGGTCAGTTTGAATCCAGACTAGGTCAAGTAGTTACCAAGTCATAACTATATTTTTTCCATGAAATAGCAAGTCTGAGTTGTGTTCTCCCCCACCGCATACTGTTACAGCTGGCCTCGGAGTTCACACCACAGGTGACAGGTAGCAGGCTATACAGCATGATCTACTCACAGAGAGCTGCCTTCAACTCAAGTTTGTAGCTCGGTAGCAGAGCAATGAGGAGAAAGGCTTGCTCTGTCACCCACCATGCAATATGGATTCTGTGGACAGGAGGGATAAGTTGCACACTTTTTAAACCTAGAACTTTTCAAAAATAATCAAGCTCTCAAAAATGAAAGGGCTAAAATTAGAGTGATGTTTCAACACTGGACTTCCATGGTATGTAAAAGCAAACATAAGCTACAGATTCACACGCAGGGCAAAACGACTCGAAGAAGAAATAGGACACACTTTTCTCAACAGAGCACACTTAAAATTTGGGCCTAAGTGAAATAAATGGCTTTTGAAGAAATGGAGGTGCTCTGTGAGAACTAAAGATTACTACTCCATTAGATTCTGAAATCAAAAAACAGTACGGACAGTCACAAAAGCTTTAGGTGTGTGTACTTCAGAGGCAAGCGTATCAACCGCTTCCATTCCCGCTGAGCTAAGAGACCAAGTGGACGAACAAACATCCTAACGAAAGGCTCATCACTGCCTCTAATCTACATTAGTTCGTTTTACCAGACTTCGTTTTCGAAGAGTTTGAAAACATTACAAGAGACATTATGTTGTTTATTTTAATATAAAATTCTTACTTGCTCCCATTTTACATTTTAAGACCTTTACAGTGCATAAATTACCATCATAAAGTCCTTTATTCTCCACACACATGAAGGCATTACTAAATTGCATTTTCACAAACTACATTCTACTATTTTATAAACCGTGGTTTCACATTTATTGTATTAATAAATCCAAGTGTCTTGTGCAGTTCAACTCTGCTAACATGAAGAGTGTGCTGTTACCATGCTTTTGAAAGAAAAACCAAAACATTCTTAGGTCAACAAAGAAAGCTTAATAACATCTCAGCTCCACAACTACTTGTGTCTTTTTTTTTAACTCATTTTGCTTTTACACATTTCTTCCTTAATTGTCAGTTGTTACAGACGGAAAAAAAGTCAAGAAACAAGATGAGTAATCTGACATTTTAACGCTCTATCATTTAAATAATTTGATTTGGGAAATATTTTTTCAAAGTAAGAAAAATTTAACATTTTAAACTAATTTCCATTCCTTCTCTCTCAAAGATACAACGCACTACTCGCTATGTGGAATTATGGAGAACAGCAGGGATGAGGGAAGCCACATTAATTGCTTGCTTCTTACCTTGAATTTTTGGATGTGTGCTTTGTGAGTTGCCTCTCTTGCCTTAGCCAGTGAAGCATTTAGATCTTCAATTTCAGAACCAAGCTCCTCATTCTTTAAGTAAAGTAAAATGCATACTATGTAGAAAGAGTTATTTCCAAGGGATGGCGATTCAGTAATAGCTATCCCATCTCATTATCCATTCATCCAACTACACAAAACAAATACTTTAAAGAACAAAAACACCAAATACATCATAATAAATCTTGCATAAAGAAATCCTTGTTCTTATACAACACTCTCTAGTCTGCCTACCACTCAAGTTAAATATTTCCCATTCCTCCACAAAATCAGAATTTCAGATGTTGACCTCTCCTATTTTAGCTGTCTTTGCGACAGCTCCACTTACTCAACAACATAAAACACTTCTCACACCTTTTAAGTGGTGCTCAGAGCTGATCAAAATCAGTGTGTGACCGAAAAAATTTTTCCTCAAAGTTCTTACAGGAGAAAGTATCAGTTAAGTATCTTTTTCCTCTCTCCTCCAGTCCAAGACCCAAAACTCCAGGTAAACAGAACTGCTTACAGATATGACAGCCGTGATTAAGGACCCACCAGAAGCCTCCCAGTGGTTACAGTGAGATCAGTCAACCCCTGCCACATACACAACCCACACATTCCCCTCTCAATGATAGTTCAGCCAACCAGCAAGATCATAATCACCATACCTCTTTTTCCTTTGCTTTTAATGCAACAGTTAGTCCTTGAATGGTTTTATCCCTTTTCAAGCCATTCTTCTTTTCAACAGCAAGCTCATTTTCTCTCTCCTGTAGCTCTTCTTGAAGTGACTAAATTAGATTATGTGAAAGTTGCATTAACTTCCCACTAAGAGATACTGTAACTGCACATTAATAAGTACATTCTCTCTTGAGTTCTTATATCTTATTACTCAGATTACTAACATAAAATATAGTCCCAAAATGCAAGTCATCATCTTAAAGATGTGCCCGGAATATAGCATAAGAAGCATAATCTCATGGGCTGGCCATGAGTATCAGCTTTAATATTTGATGAGCATGCCTATCAGCTTTACTGAAAATTGCTTCAAAACCAAGGTGAGCCTTCCCATCATCTAACATAAAAGATAATTTACCACAGGACTTGCTTTGCATCTTTTCGAGTCAAAACCTCTCTGTATCTATGAATGCATAACAGAAGAGATCCCAGCATGCACTGTAAGTGGTCGAGGAAACAGAAACAAGAGTAGAACTTACCTGAATCATTTTCTCAAAGGAATTTCTCTCATTTTTAAGCTCCATTCTAATAGCCTGTAAGAACCAAACAGTTGTTACATTCAAGTAAATTCTTTCTAAACACAAATGTAACTCATGAAGCATTAAAATGAAGCAAAATGGGCTTAAAAAACAGGGGAGGGGGACAAAAAAACCCCAACACCTTAGTCTACACCTCAAAACTGTACTACATTCAACTTTTTAGCAGGAATATATTGAATCGGTTCCTTCCTGGAAGTCCACAAATCTACCTGGGCGCAGTATGAGCCTGTCCAAATTAAGACAAAAAAACCCAAAACACCCCACACAACATGTTCTTCCATGGTGGGACAACTGTACTTGCCAAGTTAATAAAAATGCATTTTTACGTGACATTTATCTATGTCAGCAAGATACTTTTATCAAGGGAGATTTTAATTAGCACTTTTCCTTGGGAAGGTTAAAGAATATTTTTTTTTAAAAAGCAATCATATATAGAAACAGAGTTGTGCAAAGGTATTCATCAGAATTTTTTCTCCAATACTGCACCCCAAAATGATGATACAGTCTGTTTACTGCCTATGAAATTACTAAAGATGACCCTGTCCCTGTTTTCATCTCGACACACAAATATTCTTGTGAAACCAGGGTAGCTTTCCCTGACACCTTTTGATTTAATTACAAGAAGATCCAGAACTGAAAATTTTTTATTCCACTCAGACCTGTCATAGTAGGTTCTCCTGTCTATTCTTGATATCAACAACAACAAAAAGTGTTTAGGTATTGATCAATACCAAGTTCCAAAACAAAAAGGAAGAAAATTTCTCAGAGGCATGACAGCGTCTATGATTACTTTCTTAATTCTGCCAGTTTTAATTTATTGGTTGAATAATCAAGGGGGGGAGGGGAAGACAGTAAGCCTTTAGACCTGTTTCTACCTTTCAGCGTTCAGGATATCTGTCTTCCTCTTTTAAGTGAAATAAAAGGCAGACTCTTAGCACATTTTGTCGGCTAAAGGCTAGACTTTCACTTTATTTCATGAGTGTTTTTATGTCTGCCTCCCTTACCACAGCTTTTTCGTAACAGTAGAGATACTTCCCAACAATAACCTCTCAACTCACATTCCTAACTTCTATAGCAGTTAGATCATCTACTGAGAGATCTATTAACATTTAGCATTTTTTACATATATACTTTGGGAAAGCAATTGCACAATATCTATAATAAAAAACAGGCATAAAGTCAGTGGGAAACATGACCTCTCATTGAATGAACGGTAGCATGGACAATAAGGATGAATACTAACCACGAAACCACAATCTAACCAATGAACATTAAGGGAACAGAAAAGGGAATAACTGTGGAGAAGAGCATTTTAAAAAATTGGCTTAAGTCGCTCACATACCGTCATGCACAAAACCTTTAAAACCCTAGACCACATGAGATTTATAACACATAACTGTTCAGTCGTTTTCCTCACCTCTATCTCACTATCTTTTTCATGCCTCAAAGCAATGGTAAGTTCTTTGATATTTTCTGCTGGTAAGTTCCCATCACAAGATCCACTCCGAGACTTTTCAAGGTGTTGAATTATAGCTTCTTTACTTTTCAATGACAGATTCAGTTGCTCTATAAGTCTAAAATTATAAGATTTTTAATATTAATCTTGCATCATCTACCACCAATTCTCCAGTCATTGCAGTAAATCTTGCAGACAGCTTTCCTAGGTGAGGACTCCAGACAATACTTGTAAAACTTAGGGGAGTACTTCACAACCCTTTCTCCCTCCAGAGAAACCAGAAAAGGTGCTGTAACTTAAAAGCAAGCAACAAACAGGGTTGAGCTTTCTGCAAAGCGCTCATTCTTATTTTCCTCCAGTACCATTTCAAATGTCAACACTTAAGCTTCGATATTTTAGCTACCTTGTCCTTTACAGCACACACAAAAAGCTTATCAATCTATTGCACTTCTTAGCACATACAATACCGTATCCTTATGTGCCATCACTAAGTGTCCCTCAAGCACTCAGTTTCATTTATATTTGTACCTAAGCTGGTTCTTGTTTCACATAAGTAAAAAAAATGTTAGGTCAGAGTTACCTTCTCTGGTCAATACACATCTTGACACTTCCAGTATTTCAACTGACAAAAACGACCACGCTTGAGTGTTCTGACAGACGGAAGGGTTACACGTGAAAACTTTCTGGCTTAAGAAGCCAACTGTGATTCTGTTAGTAGTTTACAGTCTAGATGGTGAAAGTGTCTTTTTACAACAATACGAATTTCAGGTGTGCTACTCCCAGACAAGTTTAAACCATTGCACTTTAATATTTGATACACTTCAAGAAGTCAAATATTCTCTTCTTCCATTAGCACTACGTTTTTCTGGTCCTGTGAATGCCTACACTGATCTACCAGCATGTAATTACAGAAGCTCTTGCTAACACTGGATCACAAGAAGGGTGGTAAAAAAAATGCAGAGAGAAAAAAAAGGACATTCTTCATCATACTCCACACAGCCTTCACTTCAATGATGCAATCCTGACAATTTGTTTCCACACTTTAAGCAAGGTTTTCACACCAGTTATAGAGCTGGCAATTGAAGTACCTCTGAAAAGGACTGGTTTTATAACTCCTTTCCAGCTCAAGTCACTCAGGAGAGCAACTGCATTCACACAGATGACTGACAGACATAAAGAGTAAGCCAGGAAATGGAAAGGAGGGAGATAACCCGAGAGCCAGGTTATAATTACTGTGGTGGCACAAGGTGCGTCACCAAAACTTACTAGAACAGTTTCCTAATTTTACGCCACTGTAGACTTCAGACTTGCAGTTCAACCCATATGCTTTCACAACAACAGTATGGAAGACACTGCAAACCCTGCTTCGATCCTATCATAATATAAATCCGACAAAATGAAAGCCTCTGGCCAACATAACTGTCCATTACCAGGGTAGACCAATTATGCAGTTACTCAGACCAGTCACATGCAGGGTTCCGTCACAAATGGACAGGAAAGGATACATCAAAGCATAAGGAATCATAACAATCTTTCGATCTCCACTCTGGGCTCACATCCCTAAACTAACTAAGCTTCATTGGAAGGCCTGCCAGGCATGTATTTTACCCTACTATCGAAAAAAAAAGAAAAAAAAGAATCCTCCAAGTACTGAGATTTGAGTTTATACATTTTTCCACACCTAAAGTTACTGAACAACTCACCTTTCCAACTACCTGTCAAACAAAGCAAAGCCAGTGCTTTGCAAAGCACAATCAAAGCCATGAAGCTCAAACACATTACATTTCTTTTCCCATTAGATTTACCAACCTCAACAGATACATCACTGGGACTGAAGAGGACATAAACATCAAGAAAGCAGTAAGTGAACACAAATGGTAGAGTCAAGTTCTATTCAGCAATGCTTTTAAGAAAGCAGCAAGCAGAAGGCAAGTCAGCAAAGTTACAAAGATGCTTTAAAGCCGGACATGCTCATGTCACATGCATACTGATTCTCTGCTGCGTGCATTTAATGGCTGGATGGGAAAGATGGTCAGCAACACTCACTCATGTATCTGAGGGTAAGATCAAACTATTAAAACCTATATCCACGTTGACTCTTCAGACTTTAACCGTAAAGAATTCCTGTGGTTCGATACATCACCGGCAAGATTTCTGACCTGTCTTTCTCAGCTCCTGTAATCACACCCAGATCCTTTGCAGGGGCACTCGTAACTGAAGAAAGTTTCTGCTCAGCAGCTATTCTCAGAGCTTTCTCCTCCTCTGTCATCGCAATGGCTTTTTCCACATCTTCTTGGGCAGCTTTAAGATTCTGTAATTAAAAACACACAATCCTGACGCACTGAAGAACAAAATGCTCACAAAATTTTTCACATACTGGTTTCTTCTACCAAACATATGTTAGTATGTTTAATCTGGCAACTTTTACCAGTATTTTAAGTGCTTTGCAAATGCTTCTGAACTCTTGTGTCTGCATTTTCAAGATTAATCCGCTTTCTGTAGTACATAAAGAAGGGAAGTTAGTTTCAAAGAAACAAATACCCTAAATGATAGCAGAACTTGAAACAAAAGTGCCCCTATGCTATGGCTTTAGATTTAGCTATTATAATTTGGCTTTGTCCCACTGTCCTCCCACTATCATAATAAATAGCTACACTTAAAGAGGTTAAAGAAGCGCTTTTTTATTCAATCAGAGATGAAATTAACCTTCACGGGCTCGCTGTAGCTAATTGGAACTCTTCCCCATGTCATTTGTAATACTTTGCAAGAACAGATAAAGTATGAACCAGACATTTTTCTCTTGAACAGCAATGGAAACTGAGATAACACCCAGATATTCCAGTCAACTTTCTCTAGTGACCCCACTCACTGAGACAGGGAACACCAGAAAAACAACACTTGTCATACACTACATAAAATTTGTTTCAGATCTTCATTTTTCTATTGTAAGCTTCCCTGCTGTGCTCACTGAATTTTGCTTTCTATGAAATAAACGCCTTCTTGTAGCTAAAAAGTAATTTCCCCTCTCTCCTTCAACTCTATACTAAAAAGCACTACTTTGAGGGAGGGTGAAGAAAAAGTCCTTCACCACCAGACCTCCCCACTCACCCCCTTCTCCTGAAAAGCTGTTCTACCAGCGTTCACCTTCCAGTCAAAAACACTGAAGGAAATTAATCTTTGTTAGCGTTACCTGGATCTGTATAATTATATGGTGCTACGTAAGCAAGTGACTAATAGTACTCTGCAGTGTTTACATTCATAATCATAATAAAATTAATGTCAGAGGCCAACATTACCTGCAGGCTACAGAAAAACCTGTATCATCATGAGATTAGAATATTCACTCTTCTGCCTGACAGATCGCGGAAACACCAGCCTGACTGGCTGTTTTGGTACAGACTAAGTAATTTAGGAACTTCTCTACCTACCCAATAGCACGAAGAATGCTTTGAGAAATCCCAGTTCCGCTGAACTGAAAAAAGGTCATGGAGTTTCCCACCTCCTCCTCCCTGACGGAGCTTACTGCTTTATGAGCACTGCTAAATCACACTACTAGAAAATAACATCAGGAGACTGCTACCAATATCTTCCATGACCAATTCATTCTTTAGGGATAGGAAAGCAAATATTGAAATATACCTACTTGTGGTATTTCTGTTTACTTACAGAAGGAGCACCAGACACCTATCCCCCTCACAAACACAACTACAAAATCCCATACCTACAGATAAGTGTATGCAGTCAATGATACAAAACAATCATAAGTTTATGTATTTCTAGAACTCGACAGAAACACTTCCAGCACAGACCATTCAATATCACATTTGCTCTTTACAAGAAACTGAACTTCTCCTTGCTTCTGAGGAGGTGCGTTATTCATACAGAGAGTTGTGGTTTTTTTGCCTTTACACTATAAAATAGGAAGAATGTGAAGCAATTCCCCCGTAAAGATACCAGCAATGGCTCAGCAATAAATACAGGAATAAACTGTCTCAACCACAGACAGCAAGGAATAAAAAAAGACATTGTTAAGAATAATCCTGTGGAACAGAGGAACGTTATGCAAAAAGGTGTTATAGTAACAGCAGAAGCCAATCGCATTTGGCAGCGAAAGGTGAATCTAACAACAGAGTGCAAGGCATGCAGGCACTACACAGGGAAGCGCCCACTGGTTCACCCGCCCAGAAACTGCCATCAGTAGGTGGCCCCTCTCAGCCTACACCACACACAAGAGCAGAGATAGGAATCTCGGATTCTGTGGTTTTCTATACTGCAATACTGAGGACTCCTATAAGGATGAGAAATGACAGGAGTGCTTACACAGTGGTTTCAGCTATTTATGAAGCTGAGACCTTATCAGTAGAAGTGTTCAAAATCCAGTCCCTCTTCATAGGATGGTTTGGGTTGGAAGGGACCATATAGATCATGATACCCTCCACTAGAGCAGGTTACTCAAAGCCCCATCCAACCAGGCCCTGAACACTTCCCGAGAGGGGGCAGCCACAGCTTCTCTGGGCAACCCGTGCCAGTGCCTCACCACCCTCACAGCACCCTCATAGTATCTCTTACATACTTCTCCTTATAGCTAATCCAAATCCACCCTCTTTCAGTTTAAAGCCATTACCCCTTGTCCTATCACCACATGCCCTTGTAAAAGTCCCTCTCCAGCTTTCTTGCAGGCGCCTTCAGGTACTGGAAGGACATACTAAGGTCTCTCCAGGGCCTTCTCTTCTCCAGGCTGAACAGCCCCAACTCTCTCAGCCTTTCCTCAGAGCAGAGGGGTTTCAGCCCTTGGATCATTGCTGTGGCCTCCTCTGGAGCCCTCAGCACAGGACAGACATGGACCTGTTGGAGCAGGGCTAGAGCTGGACACAGGACTCCCAGGGGAGTCTCACCAGAGCAGAGGGGCAGAATCCCCTCCCTCGCTCTGTGCCCACACTGCTGGGGATACAGCCCAGGATACAGTTGGCCTTCTTGGTTGCGAGCACACATTGCCAGGTCACGTTGAGCTTCTCATCAACCAGCACCTCCAAGTCCTTGTTGCTCAGGGCTGCTCTCAATCCATTCTCCACCCAGCCTGTATTTGTGCTTGGGATTGGGATCTTCCTCTAAATAGAGACTGCAGTTCTGAAAACGTAGCCCCCTCACACTGGAATTCAGGAATCAAAGGTTTGTGCTGAATGAACCTAAAAGTACAAATTTCCAGAAGAACTGCTATCCTCATATTTGACACATCAAGAGCTGCTAAAAACACCTCCCCTTTCATTGTTTTTTTTCTTTGCTTTTTTTATTTTTGTCTGGTTTTGCACTGGCTGTTTTTCCAGGAAAGCTGAAACAATTTTGAAAATACAGAGAGATCACAGTATCAAATCTCAGACGGTACCGATTTCTAACTATTCCTTCAGTTTCAGCCACTCACCTCTTCCAGAAAGTTTATTCTGCTAGTGAGTATTTCTTCCATTTCTTGCATCTTCTTTTGTGCCTCTTCTTTCACGCGCTGTATTTCGGCGTCACCACCCTGGGCCAAGCTTTCAACCGCCTTACTGAAAGACCATAATATAGACAGAAATCCCATTGCATATCAAAGTGGAGAACATTTAAAGAGCAAGTGGCTGACAGATTACGTACAAGCAAGTGTCTTCCACTTTGTCTGTACCTGCTTGTCACTTTAAGGCTAAATACAAACATCTACACACTATAGAGCAATTTTGGTGGTACAGTCTGAGAGTTGGCACAGGGGATAAGCAAGAACTTTGTATGTATGACGAAAAGTGTAATATTTCCTTCCTATTTTTAAAGCTTCCAAATACAACATCGATCCTTTGGTAGGGATGTATTTTCTACAGAAAGCAGCACTGGAATAAACTGAAGATACACAGCTGCTGAGACTTCTCCAATTGCTTTTTCAGTAATTGATAATACCTTGTAAGAAAAGAACAGCTATCATTTCCTTACCGAACTAAGGGTGACCCCTTGTTTATTATTTCCCCTAACCTTTGCCTCCTATTATGAACTCATGCAAGGTTCCACTCAAAGCCCAGCAATACCTTTTGACAGCTACCTGGAGAGACCAAGCAAACATTAATCCAGTCCTCAGGATCTACTTGAAACCAGGCCTCTCTGAGCTACTGAACAAGGGCTAACTGGTAACAATTCAATGCCATGTGAGGTAGGCCGCACAGAGAAAATTCCATTGCAACTGAGGCCCATGTAGCAGTCAGTAGCTGTCAGTCATTACCAGCCTGGATTATTTTTGAACCAGACATCTAGCAGGAAGCAATTTATCAGGCTATTGTCAGCCCTACAGTCATCCATTCCCTCCCCAGAGCATATTCCACCTTGCCTATACTATAAGACAATGTAGCACTATGTAATTTTTAAATAATATTTATTTAGAAAAGAGGTTTTAACAGAAAAGCAGGAATTTAAAGGGCATTCACTTTTATAACATTAAAAACCAGAAGACTCATTCTAGATTAGTTCTGAACTGCTCTCAGCCTTACTGAAAAGTGTTTTGTGTACTGTCTTCCCAATCCAGCACTGTAAAAAAGAAATTTCACCTGTTTTGATAATTAAGCCCTTAGCTGAACTTCTGCAACAGGAATGCTAAGCCATTCCCAACTAGGGGGTCATTTATTTACCTGAAAAACACAGTAGAATGAAGGATAATACCAAAGCCACACCATCCAGTATAATTACATTAACATTATTCTGCATTTAATACACATAATTTCTGTAAGGAATGAAGAAATTTCTAGATAAGTGCCCTTAAAATACTACATTGGGATCCTCATATTCCTAACACCTCAGGAAAAACAAATAGAAGCAAGTTTTTGAAAATCTTAAGTAAGAAACATCAAGAAATATATTGGTACTTACGAGGCTTTGATGAGTAGTTTCTCTCTCTCCTGCAGATCACGCTTCAGACTTTCTATCTCAACTTTCAGCTCAATGTTCTAGGACAAAAGAATTAAAGTGCATAGAGAGAATTCAGAGGTCACCCTACCCAAAGGTTATTAGCAATTTGTAGACTACTTTTTGCTTGGACCAGCAAGTATAAAGTATCACTGGGATGAGAACAGAGGCATTTTAGCTTCTACAGGACATGTTTCACAAGGTTCAAGACTTTCAGAAATCTCAAAAAGCATTTAGGGCCATTGTATTCAAGCAAGACAAATCCCCTACAGACAGGCACACAAAACTATTATAATGGGGAGTCAATACAGATAAGCTTGGGAGTTCCTAGGGCTTTCATGCATGTTTTTAATTTGAGCTACGAGACCTTTTCTTTTAAAAACCCAATTGTATCAACTATTAAGGTTTTTAATAATCTTAAAATTATTTTGTTATAGTCTGAGAAAACTACTCATGACATAAGCACACATTGTACAAAAAACTACTTGGCCTGCAAGTTGGCAGGTACCATTTCAATACAGGAGCAGTTACAAGAAAGACACCAGTGTAGAACACCAGGACAGAAGACCAATCAGCAATATTGAGCTGAAACCATGACCCAGCTAAACATCAACGTACTTTACTGCAACAAGCATCAAGAGAGACCTAAGTTTCCATCCTATTACAGAAGAGAGACCTGATGCAAGCACCTGTTATAAATAACGTGTTACTTCATTACCAAAATTACTTCCTTTCCCTTCTAGAATGCAGGCACCACCAAAGGGCATAAGAAATGCCTTCTATCATCTATAAACCTGAAATAATAAGGATGCAAGACATACTGCTCAACTCAAATCCTTTTTCCAACTTAGAAGGATACCATTTTTTTTTCTACAAACTGACACAGGAATCCAATAGATTTCCTGAATCCTGTACTAACACACATTCTTTCAATCTAGCGCAATAAAACTAGAAGCTATACCCACCCCTCATACAACTTTACATGCTTCAAAGGAAGCTACTTTGAGCTGGAGCACCCAAGCTACCTCCAAGTAACCACACTGATGGCTGATAAACTGAGGAAAGAATAAAGCAGTGAACCGAACTGCCTGATAGCAGAAAGCAGAATAATTACATACCAAATTCAGGAGAAGCGCGCTGCTGCTTCTATTCACCATTCAGTATATAATTTCAGTAGCACAGCTACCAAAGATTCATAACCACTTACTGGAAACATAACATCTCTTAGTCAGTCCCATAACTACAAACACTCATACATTTGAAACTAATTTTTCCACACCTTAAAGGTGATTTTAATTTAGTTATTGCTGAAAAGGATTAGGGCAGCGTAAAAGAAAGTTATCATATCAAAACTTTCAATAATAAACACTCAAAAGTTGAGTAAAACAAGCAACCTCTCCACAAAAAAAATTCTTCAAAAAGATACATAATTCTATTAAATTATTCTAAATGCATACGATTTTGTATATTTCTTCAGTGGGACCATCAAACTTCTGCTGCATTCGTTCCTCCAGAAAGTATATACGAAGCTTCAGGTTGAAGTTCTCTTTTTTCAGATCAGTGATTTGCTGTGAAATAAGAAGGAAAAATCAGCAAATTATGTCATGTGTTTCAAACCAAGCAAAATAAAGAGTGAAAACGACTATCATTTGGTTTTGCTCTCCACAGTGCAAGATTAGAATTCAACCCACCGGACATGTTAAACCTGTACACATGTGTGGGTGATGTACACACATACACATTCAAATCATGAAGATGTTAATAACAGCAGATGATACCCATGTCAAAATGAAGCATCTGTCCCTCTATGACAGCATCACCCAGGGAGCTGCAAATACTCCAAGCCCTTCAACAGGTTTCTATCCAGCTTCAGCACATATCACAAAACATACTTCTCTCCCATCATCCCCTCACAGCCATAAGATCTCTCTCCCCCCTATCTCCATTCCTTACCCGAATAAGAAGCAATCCCGCTCCAGCCTACCCTTTCTGAATGTTTTGGAGTTTGTTTTTTCAGTTTTGTTTTGAGATATGTAGACACACTGGCACATGCATAAACTTTGTGTGTTTGTGTAAGATGTTATCATTTAGCTTGTGTTTATTTTTAGCCCTGCAAAACTCTTGAGACACTAGCACTTAAACAAGTAACAATTACAAAAATACATTGTTTAAAAATTTATAATACATGCCGTTACGTACAGTGCTCTTTAGAATATTCCTTCTTTAAGTACTAAAACATTGTCTGACTTCACACAAAAAGAATCCAACAGAGTTTTTTTTTTAAATCCAAAAACATTAAGTAGTTAATTCATCTACAAAACTGAACTTGAACAAAATACAAGACGTCATGTTGAAACCACAGTATTTTCTTGGCAAAAGCTTGGAATTGTAGCCTTATCCACAGGAAGAAAAGCCACAAGCACACAAGACACGTGAGCCCAATCAAACACCAATAAAACCTTTATCCCATCCCATATTTCACAGTGCAATTCTTTGTGAAAAAATTGCTTATGAATTTTAGCCTTCCTACTAGAAGCAGTAACATAGTTGATGGTTTCATTAAGGAAAGGAGTTTCCCCCTAAATTTTTTTTAAGAGACTAAGCATAAAATGTTCATTCAAATGAGACTTGTGTCCCCTGCCAGATGCTTTCAGCAAAAGGAAATCTAATATGTTACAGAGCTACTAATAAAATATTTATGTAGGCTTTTCCAGAATCGTATAGTACCACTTGTAAAAATTATTAGCAATACAGTTCTTAAAATATTCGACTCGTGAAACCCAAGATTATTTTCTATAACTGCACTCAGAACCTGCATCTGCAAACAATTCTTCAGTTTAATAATCTTTGCCCAGCAAGATGCCTCGTCGTTATTCACACAAGTAAGTATCATCCAAGCAACTGAACATACGCTTGACTACACAAACTTTGTGGTCCATCCACACATCCTGAAGAAGCCTGTCTTTAGAAGGAGTACCAATACATACATTCAACTTTATCTTTGGTTCCCTACAATTCCAATTGGTTGGCCACAAACAGTACTGGATATAAATTTGAACTACACAAGTTGTAACTGTTTCAAGTGTGATAACTCATGAGTATCATGGAGTCTCTTGAGTAACTGGAATGACTAGTTTGGAACATTCAGACGGATGTAAGCACGAAAACAATGCGACTGTACATCAAGTCACAGAGCCCAATGTAGAATACTGTTCAAAACTGAAATCTTTATTCAGAGTAAGCAAAGAAATTACCAATTTCTTGAAGCAAGGCTGCAGAACTGGGCTAGATCCTGCATGTCTTGCTGTCAAGTTCAGCACTATGGTCAACTGGAGAATGCAGACCTTACAGCGTTTGGTTTGGTTTGTGGGGGTTTTTTAAGCTGTCAGTAGATCATTCCTAAATTAGTCTCTGTTTATTCATTCCAAAAAAGTCCAAGCGCCAAAGACATTATGAAACTGTATCAGCTGAACCTCTAGTTAGTCTTCACACATTCAATACATTTCTGAGTCAAAAGGAAAAAAACAATTGCAAAAGAACTCGGAATTCCTTAATTCTACTCACATGTATTTCAGTGGCAATAGAATTAACCAGAGAGCTTAAGGGTACTATTTTCAAAAGGCAAACAAAACAGACTAATGCAATCATAAACCAAGAAGTGAAACAAATGTTGTCTCTGACATGTAGTTTCTCAAAGGAAAGTTAATTCAGGCAGACTACAACTAAAAAGTTATAGCTTAATAAAAGACAACTTGTAAAGTGTGAATAAGTTCATACTACAAAGGGATTTTAATGGCAATCCTCTCAATTTATGCATTTAAAGACTTGGTCTTTATTCATTTATGCATTTTGATTTCTGTATTTAAAAAAGGAATAAGAGAAGATAAATAGAAGACATTTCTTGAAAAACCAGGATAATGCAATACACTGTGCACAGAATATTCCACACCACAGACAGCACAGTAGCAAATAACACTTGCCTAGCTCGGTTTAGCTCCTTTCCAAGTCTGCACAGAGCCATTTTTATGCAAAATGGCATCTGTCAGCAGAGCCTGTGGTTTCACAGCACAGCACAGTTTTTGCCAGCAGAGGCCATTTTACAAGACAACAAAACTCGAACTAAGTGGGCTTGGGGAGACAAGAAAAAAAACAACAAATATTACTAGCTCCCCATCTTGGTATCAATCATCCTTTCTATTCATGGGCATCTAATAAACCATAACAAGGTCCTCACTTCAAGATGCCTTTCATTTTGCCCACGTAATCATATATTCTATCACAAGGTGATTCCCCCCCATATTGCCAGAAAGTGGAACACACCACAAATACTAAAAAAAACCCCAAAAACTACATCTCTAATATTGTCTAGCTCAGAATCTTCTCCAGGCATAAAAATAAAAAGACCTTATCTACATGGATCTACTCTTTAGTCCCTTCAAGGGTGGTTATACCCATCCTACTCTCTCTGAGCTGCAAGGCTCTTTTCATTACCTCCATCTCATATCCTGTATAAATAACATAGCCCCAAAAATCAGCAAATTCATTAACATACATATACACACAAACCATCTCCAAGCAGTAGATATCAGGAACTTCACCCACTAATTCAGGTTTGTTTTAAAGTGGGATAAGAATAGCCCTCTGTTGTCAGTCCAAAAGTGCATCTAAACAGAGCTACAACTGGATGCTTGGTAAATAGTAAAAGGAGGAAGAAAGTAAATGTTCCCTTTCTCAAGTTTAGCCTTCCAGCTACCAGTAAGACTCAAAAACAGAAGTTACAGAAATATCTGTGTTTAGTTGTGTTTAATGGATTTTTCCTCCTTTGCTTGAACAGATTTTTGAGCTTCACTATACTGTTGGCATCCATAAAAGCCTACGAGAAGTTTTACAGCTCAGTTTAATGTCAGGCCTCTGTATACACCAGGAAGCCAGAGATCTGTGGGGAGACCTTTTCTCCTCTACATCACACAGAACAAACAACAACAGATTTTTGCTCCGTTCTAAAACTTTTTCCCCTGTGCAAAGGAACACTGCAGATAATAAACCACTTGCAGAATGTATATTCTAGACTGAGGTCTGTGGCACATATGACAGTTAAAGATTTTACGCACATACAGACACCAAGGCTGTGTCATTCTGCTCCAGTCAATACACAAAAACAAAAGAGAAAGTGAAATAGATACAGACTGTAAAAGACATCTTTCACGAAGGCTTTCCAAAACAAGCTTTAAATTCGGAACAAAGAGCATAGCTTTCTCCTCAGAAGGATATAAGGCCACAAGAAACTGAAAGAGTTTAGAAGAAACACTGACTTCAGACATAACAACACTACAAAAGGTAACAGCAGTTACAGAAGCACACTAAAAACTGCAGACACTTCAATACATCCTGAAGATAGCGAGCCACAGCCTTTATCTGTAGCAGTCATCTCAGATTTTCGATTGCTTTCCCCACTAGAGTCTCTTCACACAATCATAAGAACTTTAGTTAAATAATTTAAAACTTTTTATGGAGAGTGTCCTGCAACACAGCTATACCCCAACCAAATCATCATTCAGCAGTCATAAACAATTGGCTTCTTCAATTTAAATAACCAATACCATTAATATATTAAAAAAAAAATCTAATGTTTTCCTTTATATTCTAGTAAGTGCTAAAAACGGTTTTATCTAGAGAACTGTCACAACGATACTAGACCTTTACAACAAAAGTATTCCAAACAGACTCATACATAATTATAAAGGTAAAAGGTCACAGCAGTCAATGAATTAAAGCTAAATCCTGTATTAGTTTAAATGAAAATAAACTTGATGCTTCCCTGAAATAAATCAAATGCAGACTTGCAAACCAAGTTCTTCTGTTTCTGATGACTGCATGAACTTTAGAGCAGAGAGTGCCAATTTTTGTTTCACAAGTTAAAAGCAGCACTTGGCTAGTCTCAACAACAAATTCTTGCCTCTTTAAAACAATACTGAATAAAGGGAGATTGAAAGCACACATAGCCAGCTGGCCCACACCTCAATAGATCTGCATTGACCGACACAAACTAAGAACCTGACCCAGAAAGTCTACACTTTAACCAACGTTAGAAATATTTTAGCCATAAATCTGTCACCAAGTCTTATATTAAAAGTCTGCTTACATTTTCATAGTCCTTCATGGTCCGAGCTCTAGTTGGTGAGACTTTATCTTCTGCCACATCTGGTAACGCTAGACATTTAAGAAGACAGAACAAGTTCAGACAGAGGAATCTCTAAACTAGGCTTCAATTTAGAAACAGCAAAGGCCTACGTTAATCTACACATAATAAAAGTACAACTTCTTTTGGAAAGCAATGGAAGCATATATTTGCCCCTCGTTTACATCACGTTAGTGCTACTAAGTAGTTAGTATATAGGTTTCTTCTGATCGCAATAAGTTGTCTATGACTTAAGCTCCCAAGTTCCACCATCACCCTTTTAAACCAAGGTGTACACTGAAAATAAGCTATGCGAGGTGCACTTTCAAGAGCAAGTCCTCAGAACAACTACAAAGGACTCCCATATTAGAATTAAGTCCTATTAAGCTATTAGCAAGCAGTTCAAATCCTTCAGTGTCTTACTGGTTAGAGGACAGACCTCCACCTTAGATTCAGGGAAACCATGGACAGAGGAAACGGCCAGTGTGTATGTTCCTAAAATGTAATCCCTCCTGAATGTACACGTACTTGAACTTCTGTTTGCACACGCATTCTATAACAGCCACATTTAACAGGGCTGCACAATTTATTTAGTCTCAAATCTGTGACAGTAAACTTTTAATCAGGACAATGAGATTGTATAAGAGAGAAAGCATTTGCATCATCTTAAGTATAAAGACAAGGTAAATGAGGACTCAGACTGACTCTCACACTAACTAAAAGAAAGTATTTCATTTAAAGCACTTCCAAATTTGTTATGCAACTACGCAGAGGAATCTTGGAAACAACCCAAAGAATACCAGCCAGTGGTTTTCATATCTTGACATTCTAATTCGTTTCACAAGACAGCTTTCCTAGAGCACATGCAGAATGCAGTAACATTGTTTTGCAGCATTGGTATGTTTCTTATATTTCCTTCCTTTTGAGAGCAAAGAGATCTTCCTGGCAAACCATCTAACTAGTCTCAGTTACCTACTTCATCTATGCAACGGAGTCAGCCAAGTTATGTTGCTGGATACATGAATGCATGAAGAGAAATCTGAAACATACACCTCAAATTTACATAAGAGAACAAGGAACAGTTAACAACACAGAGAGAACGTTTCAAAATAACACTATTCAGCCGTTTTGCTTTGAAACAAGCATTTCAAACCAGCCTTCCACAGCTGAAGCCAGTCTCCCACACGTGAAGATGAACACGGCTACGTGGTCATCATACCAAAAAAGGTATTGAATTACAGCTTCTCTTCTACAGGACCTAGACAGGCGCCTTCTCCACGCGTGACTAGACAAACGCCAAGGCCAGCAGCCGAGCGCAGGCCTCCAGGCGGGCGGCACCCCAGAACAGCTGAAGTGGAAAACCCAAGGACCCGCAGCACGCGGCCTCCCCGCAGCCAAGCACCGCACGCAGCACCGGGACCGCCGTGCCAGACGCTCCGGCTGCTTCAAGCACACGCTCCACAGAACCGCTGACCGCCCTGGGCAGGACCCGGAGCCACACGACCACAGGCACCGCAGCAGCAGCCGCTGGAGTTCCGTAGCCTTAAAAAGACCCAACTTACAAAAAGCTGCACCCCTTCGGAACACCTTCCGCCTTTTCATTACCTCAGGCACGGCGGGTTTTCCCTCAGGTTTCGAGACCCGCAGCAGCACCGAGCCCCCCCCCAACTCCAAGCCGGGCTGCCGGGGCCGCGGGGCCCTGACCGCCGCCTCCCGGCCCCGCACCGGGGGCTCCCGCTCGCCATCGCGCCTCACCTTGGCCGCCGGCCGGGCCGGGCTGGGTGTCCCCGCGGGAGACGTCTGGCAGCTGGGAGACGCTGAGGAAGGAGGAGGACACGGCTGAGGAGCCGAAAGCCCGGGGTGTCGTCACCCCGCCG
>Ga0065711_1007318_pt1 | contig 25690 bp, 10 predicted proteins | sample Hoacrofraction12_FD_59098 | JGI IMG/M metagenome (GOLD analysis project Ga0065711, IMG submission 59098) | Hoatzin crop microbial communities from Cojedes, Venezuela - Epithelial fraction 12 v2 (version 2) | ecosystem: Host-associated > Birds > Digestive system > Esophagus > Crop | place...
AAGACAGGTTGGTTGGTTTGTTTTCTTTCTTGTTTTGACTCGTGACGATGACAGTGAGAACTCAATCCAGTATATCTGATCTATAGTCCTTTTCTCTGGTACCTGGTCTTTGCAGTTAACGATGTCTGTTTGATGCAAGTCCTGTTATTATAGAGCCTTCTGCCTGGCTTCTTTCTGCGGCAGTCAGTCAGTAATCTTCAGGGACTTCGTTGCATTCACCTGAATTTATTCATACTCCCTTTAGCCACAAGTAACATGAAGATGATCTTAAAATGTACACTCAAAATTAGTGTACTTCTTTGAAAAAGTGCACCATTATCCCTGTTTTGCTTGGTATTTACTTGTCTGCAAGTGTTAACTCTAACACTGAGATCACGGGATTTATGGAAGTGTTAAGATCAGCTAGCTGGTATGATACTTGGAAAAGAAACTTCATGCTCTTTTCTTTCCTTACTAGGTAACCTGGTCCGATCTTTCGGTAACATGTGTAACAAAAACACACCAGGAGCTTCAGGAATTCCTGCTAAAAGTATGTATTAAAATATAAATATTTACACATCAGGTTTATAACTTCAGAAGTAGTCTAGAAGAGCTGTGATTTCAGGGCTGTAATTACAGAAACAAAAGCATGCTACTAGATTTTTGTACTTCACAACTGTATTAACCATTTAAATCCATGTATTGTGTGGTGGAGCAGCTTGACAGATGAAGCAGCTAAACAGAGTGTTTGGGGAGTTTCACAGGAGGAGATCGTTTGTCTAATCTGAAATTGCTCTTATAGTTTTAGCTGAACTACCGTGAAACTACCAGATAAGTTTTTAGTATTCCCCGCAGAGTTAATATATAGATATAAGCACTGCTCCTTTGCTTATTGCTGTCCCTGTTAGAATGACCTTAAAGAGTATCATTTGTTGTTTTTAATTAAGGAGTTCTTAATTTTACTGTTGTATTCTTCAGTAGAACAAAGGCAGGCATATTCACTCTCTCAAGGAGTTAAATTTGAGGAAAATCTAGCAACTATTTATGCATGCATGTGTTTAAAAAAAGTAAGTTCTCTATGTTGTTCTCCCCCCTCCCCACCCCAAGCAGGGAGTGCATTTGTGCGTGTGGGCCACATGTAGACCTCATGAGTGTGATGACCTCGAACAAAGGTCATTGTCTTCTTCACTGTTTCGGTTATCAACATTACGCTTGCCAGCACTGTAGAAATGAAGCAGCGAGTATTCACTGCTGCTTTAATCTAGTTGGAATATCTAGTTCCAGGAGTTCCCAGAGCTTGATTTGTGAGGATTTGGATTATGGATGGCATGTCTGGTTGCGGATGGGGTGTCCCACAAGATAGGGTACATGCATCTGCTCCTGAAGAGAACCTTAAAAGCAGGACTGTCATACGGGATCCCATGCAGCTGTGGGACAGGCGTTCCGCTTCATGCCTCCTGTTCCCCTACCTGTAAAGCAGAGATGAACACCAGTTTCTGAAACGGACCCTCTAGTACCTTCTTGCTGCCAGGAGGAGGAGGAGCCAGGAAAACAGGCTCCAAAATGTTGCAGAGCTGTTCTGATTGCCTGATGGCAGCTCTGCAGATGCAGAATGTTCCATGTGCTGCCTTGACTGCTCCAGCAGAGTCCAGATACATAGAAGATGGCAGGAGAAAAGGAGGACAACTGCAGGCTGCTACGAGCTTGCTGAGGTGTTCTGTGGATAATGTGCACAGCTGAAAAATGTTTGGTTTGTGTTGGTTTGATAGCCGTAAGTACAGAAGAAAGAAAGAATTGTTAAATGAAGCAGGATAAAACTTATACCTTGCTTTAAAAAGCACCATAGAAGTATGAATGCTGTCCAGTTCATAGGCACTTGCATTTTGGCTTTTTATTATTTCCAGTCTACACGGCATTGTTAAGTGGTACACTCAGTTTCCTAGGGACAGAAAAGGGTGGTCAAAATACTTGATAGGAAATTCCAAGGTTGTGGGTGACAGGAGTAAGATAACTGTAAAAATTGTGTCAGAACAGAAGCATCAGTGGGAAAGGCTAAGGTAGTAACTGGGATAACTTGGATGCTTTATATTTAAAGAGCACCTTCTCTTAGGTGATAAGAATAAAAAGCTCTTCACATGTAGGAAATTACCCATATATGTGGAAGGACTAAGAAGATTGTAAGCAGCAAGGCTGTCTCATTACCTGAAGTTAAGATAAGCACCTAATCTTGAGTTCATATAACCGAATCCTTAATTACAGAAGGAATTGAATTCCTTTTAATGAAGGTTTTAAAGAAAAAAAAAAAAAGTTGTGGCTGTTTCTGGAGACAAATTTAAATACAAAACACCAGGCAAGGAGATTTGCTCATCCACTTGCTTCTGCAGTAGCTTTTTGGTATCTTTTGGTGAATACTGACTAACTCTCTAGTCAGAGTTCCTCCATAGCGCATACTAAAGCCAAAGGGGTCGGTTAAAAGCAGCTGCTTTCAGCACTTCTTGCTTGTAAGAAGTATCTAATACAGTTCAGGTACTATAGCACGATACTAATCTAATACTAACAGCACCTGCCTGCCTGGATTCCAGAAGTTCCTTTTAGCTTGGTTACCAAGCAATTATCTACATTAGCCATAGTGTCTCTCTGTTAGCAGCACTTCATTCAGTGAAAGAATTACTTAGAGCTGTGCTGTTGTACCACTAGCACGATGTAGTATCCAGCTGGTGCTCTGGATGGGGTGTGTTCCAGATATGCAAGAGAAAGATGCTGCTCTAGTGTAAATTGCTTAGTGCTGTTTATCATAACTGATGGCAGGTGTTAACCGGATTAGCAATAGCTTTTAACTTTAGGAAAAAGCGTTTTTGCAATGGCAGTTTACTTTGAATTGCCCCAAAATTAAAATAATTTTTTTTAATATAGCTTAACAAGTTTGATCAGCTTTAATGTACTTAGTATGTTATTCTGGAAGTTGTAATTGTGAAAACCCTTTGTTCTGGGGAATATTTTTCATTTAAAATAGACATGCTTTTTAGCAAGAATGTTGTCTTCTGAACTAGAACATCAGAAGACCTCGCTTTGTAATGCTGGCATTGTAAACAGTTATGATGAATTTTCATAAGTTTCAGTGTTAATAGCAACAGGAGAAGGACTTGCTATTAATTAATCTCAATATTGCTCACTGAAGTCTAGTGTATTATATAACTGAAACTGTGTCCTTTCTACTCCTGTTTCTTTGAAATAATTTAACCAAGTGATGATAGTGAGTACACTGCCTTCAGTCCTCCCTGGTGTTTTTTTAATGTTATTTTCAGACCTGCTTTCTCTGTGTGAAAGATTTAAAGAAATAAACTGAAAAAGGCTGTAAATTACTCTGGAAAAAAGCACAGTATTGGTAAATTTCTGATTGTAGCTCCTTTAAATAGAGCTTTAAACGATCTTACACCTGGATTTGATGTGAGGATTTACAGCAAAGCGTTTCTCTAGCAAAATTAAATTATGATGATTTGTTGTACCTTTAGTCTGTAAATTACCTTACTGAAACTGGAACAATAGAGTTTCTGGTTGATACACCAAGAGGTATAAAGACTGATGGTGAACAACTGTAGTCTTTAAAATGTCAACTACTCATTTTTCATGTTAACCTTTTTCTCAGCTCCCAAAGGAACTGTCTTCTGAAGCGTTTGACAAGACTATTTTAAGAGCACTAAATCAGGGCTTTCAGAAGAGGGAAGAACGAAGGCATGCTGATCTTGAGCCCATAATCAGGTAAATATTTTAGCAAATAACCTGAAATGCGTTACCTGAAAAGTGATTGAAGTCAAACTAGTTAACCCTTAGGGGCAGTGGAAGTTCTGCTGCCTAAACACAATTTGAGAAGAAAATGGGAAGGTAGTAATGAAATAGATACTCCTGACTCTTTTTCTGGTTTTTTTGGTTTTGTTTTAAATTGAGACTCATTTTGAATTTTAATGGATTACTTCTGTAGAAGTAATCATACAATTATGAAAATATTTGTCCTGAGGAGCATTATACAGCAATGACTGGCACTTCAGCAAGGGTCTTGCCTCTATTATACAAGGGTATATTTAGAAATACTGGGAACAGTAACACGGAGTGGATATGTTCTAATTTTATGACAGGATAGAGTGAGAGACAGAACGTGAATTCAAGAAGAATAAACAGTAATAGTGAAGCATTATATAAAATTAAATCTAGCTCACATGTTTGTAAGAAAATGGCCCAGACCTCATAACATACTATTTAGTGATGGGAGTGCTTGCTGGGATGTGGGACGTTGTTGGTCAAATCCTGTAACTCAGAACAGCAATATGAATTTGGGTGTGCCTCCCTGTTCTTTTTGTTTGCTGCAGATACCTGGATACATTTGTTCTTTTCTGTCAGGGTTGTTCAACCTTGTTCAAAATAACTGAAATTATTTATCAGGTTAGGCAGTGTCTCCTGAGTTAGGGTACTTGTTGAAGAATCAGGCACTGCTTTTCAAGCCCCTGCTCAGAACGTACTGTGGGTCCAAGCATATTGGATCTTTGGGTTTCAGTAGCTTAGCTAAAGAAGGTATGGAGCTGCTGTGTGCCTCAACCTCCCCCTTCCCAATTTTGTTTTGTTTTGATCTCTAATGTTATTTGTCAGTCCTTGTTGGCTGGATTGTGAAGCCGGAAATTAAATCTGCACAAGCAGTTTTGGCTAATAAACATTCTGGTTTTAAATGAACAAACTTTTTAAATAGAGGTTGACTGAAGAGAACATACTGTAATACAAAAGGTTTTGAAGCCTCACTGCACAGTAACTACAAACCCAAGAGGTTCAGTTTGAGGATAACCTTTGGACATGTCCAACTATGTTACAGTGTGGAACTATAATTACAATTTGCAAGTTAGGTTGTGGCTGTACTGGAATGCTACATGAATAACCTTGTGAGAACAGCATTCCTGTGTACAAATTTTGTTTTCTTACAGTGTCAGTTTAGCATAAATATATACTTATTTGGTGGTCTTAAGTATGTGCCCATTTGCCAAAAATTGCTCTCCCCTGCCTCTCCTCAACAAAAATAGAGCTGGGTAATGCTTCCTGGCAAGCAAGAACTGAAAACTTGGTGTGGGATTTAAAAACCATTCAGTGTTGGCCTGGTTTCTTATCTGAAGCTAATAGAATTTGTCACTGACCTCTTGGGAACAGACTCAGACCAGTGCAGAGCAATATTGAGAATCTCACCCTTTGCTCTTGGAGATGATTATGAAACTCAAATACTGACATTATAGGTGACTTCAATTTTGTATTTAATCAAAAAAGTGTGTTTAAGGAAGATACGCATTGTTTTGGGAAATTAAATGTGGTCTCAGCTTTAAAAAAAACAAAAAGTTAAGATGTAAAGTCCAGTGCTTTTTGACTCAGTCCAAACTCCTCTTTAATAAAATGTTACAGATGGCTAAAATGTTTGAATTGGGGTGGCTCAAAAAGCACATACTTTTTAAATTAAAAAAAATTCATCATACCAATTTCTTGTACTGCCTGTACTCAGACCTTGCACTGGCACTGAACAACAAAGCTCAAAAGTAGCATTGAACATTATTTATGCTGAACATGCGATTTGAAGTGTTTGGACTTCTTAAGAACTGCCTTCTTTCCTCTTAAATGGTACTATAGTAAATTCTTGTATTCTTTCTATGGAATAGTATCTACAGTTTAACAAACTCTCACTTAAATTTCAGGCAGCTATTTTCAAATACATCGCAAGCTTTTCTGCAGAATCAGAGAGTATACAACTTCTTCCAATCAATTTCATCGGAATCTTTGCACACTCACAGTAAGAAATATCCTAATTCCGTTTTATGTAACAAAAAGTCTGTAAAAAGCTGTTCTTCCTGTCGTGCCTAATTACAGTTTTATAATTATGTATTCATGTTACATTGTTTTCCACTGGTCATATTGGAACTCCCTGCCAATGAATAGTTGCTTCAGCAGATACTCATGTTTTTGACAGTGGGAACATGCTGTGTAGCATCAGGTTGTGTTCTTTCTTTCTTCTCTGTACCATCACGCTATTAAAATAGATAATTATGAATTGAGTATGTACAACAGTTTGGGACTTTTTCCTTTTAAGAAACTTTGTTAAACTCTGTTAAACTTTGGAACAAAAAGCTTGAGCTGACCCAAAAAGTGACATCTGTTTTTTGTTTCTTTTGTAGATGAAGCATTTGTCTTGGTATTTAAACTAAGATTCATTTTGGGCACGTAGTACATAAATGATGGGATGGCCCTGGTTTCAGAACATACAGGCTCTTGTTCAGAGCATTTGCATTACAGAGATTTGCTTGGTGGACCCCTTGCCTACTTGCGCATTACAGATTGTGCAACCTGAGCTTAGCTTCTCTGTATGGATGTGATCTTTGCTTCTGTTGAGTCTTTTCCTCTTTCAGTGCATGTTATACACCATGGCAGTCAAGGTACTGACTGTGAGGCCACTGCCTCAGAAGTTGCAGATAATCTGAGTAAGGAGTTGAATAAGTTGGAGTTTTCATACAGACTTCTCGCACGCACTTGGAAGAAAGTAGAAACATGACAGCTGACTTGAATTTCAAATGATGTGTGTGATCTGTGACAAATGTGTTCATGTGGTGGGGTAAAGGCATTGTGGTTAGGGTAGAAGCTGTAGGTCATTTTGTGACTTTTTATTAACACTTAAAACATTCTTATGTGCTAGGTTTGTGAAAATGTTAAGCTAATGAGGTCCAGGATGGTTGTGAAACTGGCTAGAATTTACTGCTGTAAAAATTCTGACAACTGTTGTACTGAAAGGCTGCATGGGGAGGGAAGAGTTTCCAAAGTCCAGAAAGATTCATGCTCATGGTAGGCACGCTGCGCAGTGTATCCATCTTTTAGTCTGTAGACTGCATCTAGGTGGGAAGTGATTATAATTTGAAATGGTCTGAAAAAGAACCAGAGACTTGACTGGGTTAGTTCAGGGCAGCAATGATCTGCAGGGCAGGTAGATCAGAAGGGTAAAATGGACAAATGTCAGTTCTGCAGGAAGTCTTACAGATTATAATGTGATCATAAATGGGAGATAATTTCTATAATAATAAATAAATAATTGGGTACATGAAAGATTGTGAGGATTTGTCAGATCTACAATGCATGACAGGTAGGGTGAGGAACTTAATTGTTTAGCAGAGAAGAGGGAAAAACTCCAATGGAATATGACTGAAGTCTTCAAATACCAGAGAATCATAACGTAAAGAGGATGATCTGTTCTCTCTGATGGATAGGACAGAAAGCACTGAGTTTAACTTGCTGTGAGAAAGATTAGGACCAGGGGCAGGCAAGAATCTGTTGATTACCAGACAAATCCAAAGCAGTGAGACAGGTCTGAGGTCAAGGCAGAAAACCAAGTCAGTAGGTCAGGGTTAAGAACAGGATCAGTGAGGTACTTGGCCAGGGACGAGCACGGCTGCAGTGCACTCCAGGCGAGGACTGGAGCTCAAATGCAGCTCCTAGGCCAAAGGATGGAGGCCCCGAATGAGGCCTCTGCCAGTTCTTTTCCCAGCAGTCTCACCCAAAATTGCAAAACTGCGCTGTATCAGATTGGGTCTTGAGCACAGGCAGGCGAAGCCCTTGGGAGGGCAGGGGAAGAGGCTGCAAAGCCCATTGGGGTGTTTCAGAGCCCTGACATTGAGTTAAATATTAAGAAAAAGTCTGATGAAGACAAATAGCGTGATAAATCTAAACGTAGTTGCTTTTCTTTCGAGAAAGGGAACTGGATGAGTTGTCTGGGGTAGCACAGCACAGGTGGCCTCTGTGTTTTTCTAGGTTTCCTGTTTGGGATTCCTGAAATCCTGGTAATACTTGCAGTTGTGAGTTAGCCCATGGTGGCATATTTTGCATGTGATGACAGTGTGGGGGGAGAGGGGGAAACATATCTTTAAGCAAAATCTCATCATAGCTCTCAAATGGTTGTGCAGAATTAACTGGCAGAGAAAGGAGTTGTGGCTTAAATTTGGCTTCGGTTGCTATTTAGATTTAGGGATAAAAATGTCTCTTCACAGAAATACAAAAACATTCACTCATTTTAAAGGGTATGGTTCTAGTAAAACCTATGTGGAAATAAATTCTTTGTTCAGTGAAGGGTCTTTATACCTCAAATAATAGTTGGAATCTCACACTGAAGAATATATTCAGTAAGCGTAATTATGCTGCTGTGGTTCCATTAAGGAGGAAATCAATTATCTCCCTCCTGGTTCATTATAGCCGTTATTTTAGACACTTTTTCAGGCTGGAGTAGACTTTTAATTCCAACAGACTTTATTAGACCGTGATCTGTGGGCGCTTCGTGTGTTCGATGCAGACAGTATTCAGAAGGATCTTCCTGTCAGAGTTTCAGGCTCCTAAGCAACAGCTTTCAGACGTTTTTACCTGCACTAACTTGGAACTTTATGGGAGGAAAAGAGCAGATGACTATAGGTAGATTCATTACCAATTTTAGTCCTTTTTCAGAGCATGGCAGTGGTATTTTTGTGACAAAACTGTAAATATTACTGTCACTTCTTTTTACATCCCGTCTGGCATAAAAAGGCAAAAATTGTGCATGAAGACTGTGTTGAGGGCACTAGAAGACTTGAACCCAGATTAGGTCTCTCTTGGCACGTGAATGATTTGACAGTTGAGGAGTGTAACTTGTGGAAGAATTCTAGAAACTGTCGTTGGTCTCCTTCCGATTTCCTGCTGTAACACAAAAAAAGATTATAAAAAAAAAAATCTGAAGTGCATGATAATGGGAATATTTTTCATGCTAGAATCACAATCCCAGCCTTTTGAAATAGCTTTAAAATTGTTTTGCACACTCTTTTCAAGATAAAAGTATCTCCATAGAGCCTTTACTCTTGGAGATGGTCTGCTTTGAAGGAGACGATGTTTAAATTATTGCCACATGCAAACCAGTAAGTTCAGTCTCCCATTTCCCTAGCTTCCAGTTTAGTGCAAGCGTTCAGGAACTGTCCAGCTGTTCAAGATCTATAAAGTTACTACGTGAACTTTATTCTCTGCAGGTAACTTACAACCCTCTTTGAAGATGGTTAAGGCACCAGAACACTTCAAGGAGGACAGTTCAGAAGCTTCAAGTCAGGAGGAAGGTAGTTGTGTACTCAAAGGTGGTGGTTCTCTGAGAAACTGTGCCACACTCAGTTCTGGAAATCATGCAGTTGATTGATTTTTCATTGGTACAAAGCTGAGAGATTTGAATGAAATCTGCTATGCAAACGAAGAATTTTTGTATACTTTCAGCAGTTTCCGTAGGAGGTTGCTGTATAATTCAAGGAGTGGGAGTGTTCGCAGACAGCTTGGAGGCAGAAGTTCACAGCTGTGTTGAGCAACCAGGGAGATAAACTTTACAATTTACTTGAGCCAAGATTGTTTGCAGCTTTTCATGCCTTTACCTATTCTTCAGTTACCAGGGTTACAAGCTGAGTGCAGCATTTCAAGTGTTGCAGACTGTTTTGCATTAAATTTGCCAAATTTCTTTAGCCTTTAGTTTCACACAGAAAGGATGTTGAAGTTTCCGTCTTCTTATTCTTAACTTACGCTGCTTTTATACTCTGGACTGCTAATAAGGACTGTTTGGGACTGTAGTGAGTATTGATTACAGTCTGAAAGCTGGTGTTCTCCAAATACCTCAAGAACAGTTCACATGTGGAAGCAGCAGCCTAGTGGCTGGTCAGTCATTTCATTTGGAAAGGAAAGGCAAGCCAGTTTTGCATTGTTTTCAGCAGCAGACAAGTATAAGCTTCTGGTAGGTGGGAAGGATGAGAAATGGAACTGAGAGGTGACCAAGGACCACTGAACACCTACAGTAGTTTTTACAGAATGACACCACTCTTATCCTGTCACACGTTGATAAGAAGCTTGCGGTTGATCTGATGTGCAATCAGTAATCCACATATGTAGTTCAGACAGCTTCTTCTTATTTAAAAAAAATCATTACCATATTCTTCAGTTCAGAACTCATCAAGTAAATAGACAATATATTTGGAAATTGCTCAAATAGTGTTTTATATACTGTCCTTAAAAAAACCCAAATCTGTTCACCTGATGAAACTACAAATGCATTTCAGAACACATTTTGTGCCGTTGTGAATTTTTTTTTTTCCCTCCCAAATCATAATTTGGACTTATGTGTAGCATTGAGAGGAGTTCAGGCAAAACGATAGCTACCAGGAAGGCTAAGATCATCAACAGCTGGAATTAAGAAAAGTTGCTTTTGCTAAAATTTAACAGTTGCCTCAAAGGGTAGAACATGTCTCTATAAAGTTCTTGTTTCTTGTTTGAGGCAGTATCTCTTTTTATGTCAAATGTAATTTGTAAATCTTTACTTGCAAAATGAATTTTGAGGTTCAGAATGCAATACTTCTGTGTAAGACTTGTCTTAATTTGCTATTTGGCATGTGTGACATAGTTTTGAGATTAATTTCAGCAGTTCAGATAAAAATCACAAAATTATGTACTTTCTGGCTGCATGCTTTCGTCCCTCTCCGTCCTTTCATACTGGGTGATACTCAGTCATGCATTTAGTCCTTAAGATTAAATACAGAGGTGAGCAAACATAAACGGCTGTTACGGTTCATATTTTTCTGTTCCATTCTCCTGTGGAATGGAAGGTACAGAGTCTTGATTATACTGTCTGCACAAACTGGTCTGTCGCACCTGTTTATCTCAGCGCTGTAAGACTAGCCTGTTTCACAGAGATGTCTTCTGCTAAGCGTCTGGTAGTGATGGAAAGATAAATTTGTTGGGTTGATCTAAAAGAGGAAGTAGGAATTGCTATAGAAATTATGCTTTGTTTATTTTTTTTCCAGATGTAATGCAACACTCAGCAGTTCACAAGAAACATAATGGAAAAAGTCCCGTTGCCAAGTAGGTACTAGGATGTATTGTGAGCTTCATTTGTTAGTATTTTGAGAGTGTGTGTTTCCTTCTAGATTAAAACTTGTTTCTGGGGTTTTTGTTTGGTTGGGGTGAGGTGTTCTTGTTTTATTTTTTGTTGTTTGGGGGGGCGTTATTAACTTAATCTGTAATAGGAAAATATTTCAAAAGATCCTATTTCTAAATCTATAGGCCTACGTCATCATTTAGAACTCTCTTCTTTCCCAAATTTTGTGAATCTTCACTACCTGAGTTGATGTTTTGATTTGTGTTTATAAGCTGAGTAACATAAATTTTTGCTGCTTGTATTTTTCCCATATGCACACACACCCATGCATGTACTGAAAATTTCCAGTTCCGTTGATTTTAAGCTTTTCTTCAGTAGCTTCAAAGGTGATCTTATAGGAGAAGGTAGTCCTTTCTTTCCCTTGCTTAGTAGCAAAAGCATGTGTACCTAGCTGGTTTATGTCTGTTGTAAGCGGGAGCATTTCTTAACCATATTAAAGTATATGCTTTCAGATACATGAAGTATGTAACGTGAATTCACCCATTAATGTATTTTGACCAGAAACTTTGGATATGTTTGCACGTAGTAGCGCAATACTTCAACTATATTAAGAGAAAAAATGGATACAGAATTTATTGTGCTTTACAGTTTTGTTATGTTGTTTTGTCTGTAAAATGCATTTATCTTGGGGGGGAGAGTTGGAATTACCTGGAATTACAATAATCAGAATGTAAACATAGCACAAAGCAATGTTGGTTAAGGTTCACAGATCTTTAACAGACAAGATTCTTGTGAAATTACCAATTGGACAACTTAGTGGTTTGTTTTGGTTTTTTGACCCTCTTACTTACATCACTTCAGGAGGAGAATGTCATCTTGACAAAATCTCTGATTATACCAGTGGATATACAGCCTGCTGTGAAGTCATAAGAGCAGCATCCCCACTTACTGGCGTATAGTTACTAATCAAAGAAATGGTCTTTTTCTTATTGATTGTATAACAAAGTATACTAAAGCTGACTGTAGGATCTATCTTTTGGGTAGGAAAGACAGGGACAAGCTTTCCACAAACTTCTGGGACAGAAACTCATTTTGCTAGCTATTATTTTCTGTTTGTTTAAGAGGGAAAAATGTGTTTCCTACGTGACTGCTAGAGGTCTGTTAGTCCTCTCATATTCATGTTATGTGTGTGTCTCCTTAAAATCTGTGCCTGCTATTTATGAGTTCTAAAGGAATGGCACTGAATGAAACTTTTCTCTTTTAAATCTTTATAAAACTGTCTAGCGTCAAAATAGTTCATCTCAAATAGCAATGGTACATTTTAAGAAAGTTTGTACGTTACATCTGCCTACCTTTTGTTTTTATTCAGTGTGGCAGCCTTACCCTTGAAATTTACTGGTAGGAATGAGACTGGACACATGAAATAAAAAATTTAGTAGTATCACAGCGTACGTGAAATGACTGCAAATTTGGCAGCGGATTCACTTAACTCCATTCGGCAGAAGTTTATAAATTGACATTGCTTATATATCTGCAGTCATGGGCTCATGTCTGTATTTGGGACATTTCTGGGTTCTCACCATTTTCTTAAACTATTTTTTTAATATTCAATTGTAGATCTTTTAAGTAGTATGAGCACTTACTTCCAGAGGTATTTGGTGGGTAGCTACTGGAACTTCAGCATGTCTGAGTAGCATTTCATATTGCAGTAAGCTTCATGAAGCAGCTTGCCAAGAGCCCTGACTTAAAAGACACTTTCAATTATCAGCAGAAGTATTTTGATAAGAATTTAAAAATGTTAACTCCTTTTTTTTTTTTTTTTTTGGCTTCCAGTCAGTAGTAGGGCATGGTTTGGTACTACAGATGAAAAGTTTATAGGTCCGTGTGACTTACTGACTCTGTCAGATCCCTGACTGTTTTTCCAGCAGTCTTTGTTGACCAGTGCTCCCAGACCTAGTTAAATATTGCTTCTGACTGGCTGCTGTAAAGAGAAGCTTCAGTGGAAGGCATTATAAGGTCCAACGGAAATGCCAAATGCAACTCCCCTTTCCCAGCACTACTCAAAACTAGCAATCCTGGTTTCCGAGCACTACTCAAAACTAGCAATCCTGAAGGTAAAAATATAAAGCAAGATGACTATTTTGAAATTCAGACAAACACAGCTGCAGTATGATCTGTAAGTAGCCATGCGTTCCTTTTCTGAAGTGTCTCATGAATTCTGAAATGGGGATTACAAAGTAATTCCAGCTTTGTCATTAACGATAAGGAAGAAAGAAGATGCATTCAGAATACATTTCTATCTGGAAAATTTCCCCACGCCTGGTATGAACAAAGCAAACAAAAAGACTTTGTGTGCAGAAATATCCATGGAAACTCTTCTCTCAAGTACTGTTTTCTACAAATTCTGTTCTGAATTTCCCATCAAATTATAGTGGACAAATGAAAAAGGAACTCCAGTTATGTTCAGATCATTAGTATAACTTTAGAGGACAAGAACTCCTGTAATTTACTTCTTTTAAATCTTTTGATAATTTCTAGGGTTTTCTGAAAGCAAAATACCAGTTTCCCAACAAGATGCAAAAATGTGTATGTTAGTAAGAAAAGCCTGCAAGTTTGTTCACATCGGCCTAGCTTTTGTTTTTTTTCTTTTCAGCAGCACTAGTAGTGCAAAATGTTCTTCACTGGATAGCCTTAACATACAGCACTCTGAGCAAAATGGAGTAATGGACTGGAGAAGAAAAAGCTGTATTGTCCAGCAGCACCCAGAGCACTGTACAAACCGACTTGACCAGGTGTGTTGCTGTTTTTTCTCTAAAGCAATATTCTGAGACACTTGAGAAGACTGTCTACTACACATGATTAGATTTGGCTTGAAAAGATTGAGCCCTGCTAAAATTGTACAAATAAGTGTCGAAGTTCAAGTTGCTAGTGACTTACCTTCATTAGAAAAATTCTCTTGCCAGTGCCTCATAAAGTTGCGTATTTTGTTCATGAATTTGTAAATAAAGTTTCCCAGTAGGATACAAGTAATCAGAAAAGTTTAATGTTCATTTCTAATCAGACACTTTCCTGTTACTCTAACATATTGTCATCAGAGAGAATTTCGGAACACCTAAGGAATTTCTATTTTCTTGCAAGGAACAACGTAGGAGCTGTATTAATAACTAAACCATATTAATGCAACAGTAGGGACAACAGGTGAAACATATTCCATCTTACCTGCATTATCTAAGTAACTTAAGTATTAATATTTATTGAAAATGTTAATAGCTAGATGCATATACAATTTTTGTGATATTTATCTCTTCAGTGGTTGATTTTGGTGTGAGTATAGTTCAGAAGAATAATTACACATAAAATCATTTACTGAAATCAGGGTAAGGAAGGCTGCTCACTGCTTAGATCTGAAAAACCTTGAATGTTAGAATTGCTTAATATTACTCTTACTCTACGTGCAGAATTTGGCTATTGATTATTATGTGGGGAATAGCAAGCCAAACAAACCAGTTTCCTTGTTTCACAAAGCAGGGTAGTGAACTGAGATTTGCTTCTACAGGTGAAATGTTCAAGCTTTGATGCAGTCTACCTATTGCAAGCTTGAGGCAAGAAAAAGAAAATAGTAACGCAGAGGAAAAGCTACTTCCTGTTTAAAGGATGTCCAAATACAGCATATTTGGACAGAGACTATTTCTGAGTTTTCATAAATTTTAATCCTGTGCCCAATATGAGATATTAATAGTATACTAGTACAGCTATTAGTAGTATACTTAAACAATTATGCAGATGTTTTGTTTGTTCGTACACGTTCTAGGTTGTATTCTAGAGTTTAGTTTAGCAGCAACCTCCAGTTCAAGGCTGGGTACCTGTTTTATTGCTATGTAAAAATAATTTGCTGCGTGTACTTCCCACCCTCCAACCATCAAATAACTCTGCTTAAATCACTAAATTCTGTAGCCCCTTAAGCCTTGTGACTCATTTTTTTAGTGGATATGTGATGAAACATTTGTTTTTATCCTCAAGAGGGAAGACAGCATGCAAACATCAATTTGCTTGATGTCTTTTGATCGATCTTGAATATTTGCAAGTAGTAATTTGCTGAGTGTTTTGCTGATAATGGCATAAACACAAGACAAGATGCATTGTTCTAAAGGCCTGGATGCACCACACCAGTAGTTGTTTGCATGGTTATGGCATCTGTGAGCGCGCTCGTCTTGGACTCACGGACCTGTTAGTCTAGAAGGGCTTTTTTGGTTGGATTTTGTGATAAAAATTCTGTTGTTTGACTGGTGTTTTTGTGTTTTCTGTCTAGCATACAACAGAAAAACGAAGTCTGTCTACAGTAACCAAGAAGAAAGGAAAGCCACAGCTGGAAAAGTAGGTTTCCATGTACCCAGTAGTCCAGAAGTGAAATGAAACAAAGCATTCACTCTGATAAACAGTACAATCAATTAGTTGCTTTGTTTTGCTATTGTGGAGCCAGAGCTGATATAGTGTGAAGTCAGTCTACATAAAAATCCTTATGTTATCTTTTGAAAATAAGTAACTTGAAAAATAGAATGTAATTGTATGCATTTATTTCTCAAAACGTCAGTTGTAATTTAGCAAAAAGATGAAGGAACAGAAGTAAGTTCTTAACCAATATTGAATTGCCTTTTCCCTCTTTATATTTATTTGGAAGTTAAAAGGTGTAAAGCTGTCCAGAAAACACTGAAAATCAAGTAAGAATTGGCAGCAACCTTTAACATTAGCCAGTGGGTGGTAACTTGCTGAAGTGTTTTATTGAAGATAATTTGCACATCAGAGGGCTTCAGAACTTCCTGTGGGGTAGGCAGTCCTGCACTGTGAGGAAAGGAAAACATTTCCACCCTTATCCAATACTCTGCCTGCTTCCAAGTTGACTTTCCGTCATTTTGTTACTCTGTAGCCAGATGCTTTTATGTAAGGCTGGGTCACACACAACAGCTTTCAAAGACCATTTTAGAATCAGCTGCCCTGTTTCTTTTTTTGTGTTTTCTTTTTTAGATCTTTATTCATAGTGTTTAGTAACACTACTTGCAGTTTAGTTCCTGCTATATTGCACTAACAGCCTTTACCTATTTGTTTATTATCTACATTTGTTGTTATAGCTATTAAATATACATTTCTGGCCTGGGGTCAGTGCCCTTGTTTACAGTGGCATTGTATTTTTATTCATGGTTGGTTATTTGTGCCCATGCATTTGGAGAAAAACCCCTGAAAATTATTCACACAGGGAGAAAGCAAAGAAAACTGACTGCCGGTTGAATGACAGGACTAATGGAGTTAGAGTTGCAGCATCACAGCACATCCGTACAGGGACAGCAAAAGGTAAGGTGTTTTTTCCCCAAGCTGTTTGTAAGAAATAGAATTTCCAGCACTGCTGACTTATGCATTGTTCTGCAGTAAAGGGGAAATCACAAGCCCGAAATCTGTTTTGGTTCAAGGCAGCATGTTGGCTGTCTAGTCTGTGCTTTGATTTGCTGTATAGAACATGCTAGACGCAGTCTTCTGTATGCAGTTGTTTAGGGTGTGTCTCTTTTCATGCATAACTGGAAAAATACTAGTAAAGGCTCCATAAATTGCCTTATGTGGAGTAGTAATTACAGAAACGGCTAACATTGGGCTACTTCTGTAAGAAATTTCGCAGTCTGAGTGTGTGGAGGTCCAGCATCTCTTCATTAGTGTTCTCTTTACAGCTCACTAGTTTCTTCGGCTGTTGTGGAATGGCCCATGAGGAACCTGTATAAAAACCCTCTGGTGTGAACTGTTGGTGAACTGTAGTGTGTCAACCAAGTGACCACTGAGCTGCAACACAGAACCGTGCATGCTGCCCTAACAGGGTTTGCAAGTTTGGGCAATCAAGCAAAACCTAGTGTCTAGGCCAAGACTTGTGTACATCAGTGACTTAAGAAGACAAAATTGTATTTCTGTTCCTTTAGTAAATGGAGTCTCCAAGCTTTATTAGAGATTTCTGAAGGGCTGCATTACCCATTGACTTTGCCATCTTGATGTTTGCTAAGCTCCCAGTATCGATTGCAGCCTTGCCTCTCTTATCCTTGGTTCTCGTGGCAGGAAGTTGACAAAGAATTTCCATTTTTCTACACCACCTAATGGGCATAAGTGCTGACAGGACTCTTACAAAGTGCCTTGTCTTGCTCTTGCTCCCAGCTGGGGTACAGTCTTGATTGAGGTTTCATTCTTCTCATTGCTTCTCACTGTTGAGAGTTTCTGGTGGATCCCATTCTGAATTATTGTCATGTGTTTTATGGGCAGTTTTCTACAAACAGTATTTGACTAAAACTTTCAGAATTCACAGTACGCGAATTTAGCAAAACCAGGACAATTTTAGAAAGTTATAGCTAAGGGCTGTACAAGCAGAAAACATGCTCTACAGGACAGCTTTGCTGCATACATTTCTGATTGATTACTGTTCTTGTTGACAGGCAAAACACACTGAGCTTTTATGAACTGATGATAGCTTTTAAGAGGTGGTGCAATTGTGTGTGACGTAGTGCGCAGTTAAATAGGGAGTGCTTTGCCATAAGAGTTCTGTCCGCTCACTACCCACTGCTCTAGGGCTGTGAAACTGCCTGTCTGACACCGTTGGCTAGTTAAGGCCACTCCAAGAAGAAGCAGCAACCCACAGGGGCTGAAAGCGATGAAGTCCTGCTCAGAGATGAGCTTCCTACCTGTGCATTGGTGTACAAAGATCACAGTGTCTTTTGAGATACCCTATTCGAGGCGTAGCCTAAAGAAAAAAGGTCATGTTGTAGTCTGAATCTCTGCCTAGCTTTATATATCCAGGCTTGGTTTGAAATGCTCTGTTTTGAGTCAGTAACTCTTAACTGTATTGTGTTTTCTTCTGGTTTTTTCCTCCCTATTTTTAGCTTTTCTGAGTCATCAGTTAGTTGCACTTGTAACTTTGAAGACTTGTTATTTTGTGACTAGCACTTGTAAACTCAAGCTTTGTGATGTGAGGTTGACACTTGCTGCTCCAGGTTATGATACTCAAAACACTTGTTAAAATAATTTGATCAGTTAACGGATTTAATTCAGGAAATTATTTCAAGAGTTGAAGCATTAAGGCAGCTTTTTGATTACTTATCCCAACCTGTTATGCTTGCAATAGCAATAATGAATTAATAATTTATAAATAAGATAATTTATAAATAAAATAATAATTTATTATAATTAATAAACTAAATAACAGTGTTCTAGTTTTTGTCCTGGAGCTTTGCCAACTGAGGTTTTGGGGGTTGATGTTTGCTTGAAGCTAGTGTCTGGCAGACTTTCTGAGAGAAGGTGCTTCTGTCTTGTTCCTTCACCGGTGAGGCTGAACTTGAAAGCCAGAGCATGCTACCTACAGACCTGGCTTCACTAACAGGCTCTACACCCACCCTGAAAGCTGGTTTCCAGCAAATGAGTTTCCCGTGATCCCATTCAGAAATTAGAAAGCAATTTTACGCTTTTTCAGTTTACCTCTTTTTCTTTAAACAGGTTTTGTTGATATAGTTTGCTTAAAGCTTGTTCCAGAACAGTTAATTGTTAAAAGTTGTATTATTTGGGTGTTGCCCGCTGAGTTAGCTTTCTGCCTTTGTTGGTGTGACCAAGGAGCATTGCACCTCTTCGAATGGAAACGTGCGATTGCTGCCATTCAGAGGAGATCATTATTGTAGTACAATTTGGTATAAGCATCACAAAATTTATTAAGGATGATCATTCTTTTCACTATTCTGCATAAATACTGATTTTTAGTGTCACCTTCTTTAACACCAAGGATTCGGTCATCGCAAATTTAGGGACAAGACCAGTCCTGACTGCTGGGAGTGGGAATGTTAGGAACACAGGGGACAGATGCAGTTAAGTAGGAACAAACAAAAGTGGGAACTAGCGTGAGATGTGAGCAAACCAAAATAACCTCACTTCCATACACTGAGATTAAAAATAAAAATGCCGATTTTTATTTTTAGATCTGAATTTGGACGCTGGATCTGGTCATGACACATGTGGAGAAACATCATCTGGAAGTTACAGTTCTCCTTCCAGTCCACGACATGATGGGAGGGAAAGCTTTGATAGTGAAGAAGAGAAAGACAGAGGTGGTATTTATGGATAGTGTGCATGAGCGTCTTGATTAGTAGACAAATCTCTTTCTTTTAGTAATTTTAATTAGCTTCTCAGTTTTATTAGCTGCTTTTATTTCTGAGCTAGCCACAGAACACATTTTGCTTTGTGGGTTTTGTGACTGGACAGTCTGAAGGCTGCTAGCAAATAGCAGGATTGTTTGAATACCATTGAGTTTGGGATCGCTACATACATGAATTTTCTGACCTCAGTGGCATAGCTCTCTTGAGAAATTTCAACAGTACAGTAATGGGGAAAAACTTTGGCATGAAAGGGACCAGTTTTATATGGAATTATGTGTCTGAGAGGTCCTTCTTTTCGTACTGACAGTTTAATTTGCCACTCCTTCCAAATTTGAGTAAGCTGTGTTAATGGCTTTCTGGATAGATGCAGATTCCTAATTCGGCCTGTGTCCTACTCTTCACATTTGCAGGTATACACAAGTCAAGGGCACCATAGGTAGTTGGGCAGTTTGATACAGGCAAGTGATGGACATTGCCTAGCTGGATTTGAATGAATGAGAATAATCTCAAAGTTATTCTAATTAGGGAAGACATAACTATCATTTGCATCATCAAACTTGGGAAGTTTTATATGGGTAAATGAGCCCCAGGCATGACTGTGCTGTTTCCGATTCGTTCTTCTGACTCCTGACGAATGCTTTTGTTTCCACAGATACAGACAGCAATTCTGAGGACTCTGGGAATCAAAACACAACCAGGTTTACAGGCTACAGTGCTGTCAGTTCATCAACTATGAACAAGTCGTCTGCTCAGATCTCTGCAGTGAACAACGAAAACGGAAGCCTTTCAGAAGATTCTTTGAATGCAAAGTTTCAACATATTTCCCTCATGCCTGCCTTACACTGTGTGATGCACAGCGCTGCCCAAAAGCCTGAAGCAGTCGTCCCGCCGCCCATATCTGCAGACAGCAAAACTATGGGAATGCTTGTTACGACGCCCGTTGCTGTCTCGCCGGTGAGAGAGTCTGCAAATTCACCTCCTGGTGGAATGGGCCCAGTGACCTCTGGTGAACCTGAGAAACGCCTCGAGCTGATGGCTTCCCCCTTGCCAGTCCCATCCACTTTCCTTCCACATTCTGTCCAGCCTGGTAGCCCTGCTTTGCCTTTGGCAATGCATAGATTGAAAATGCCCTCTCCGCAGGGGTCATCGGAAAGCTGCACAGTTAATGGACCGCAGCAGCCGACAGGAAGCTTAAGTATTGGATCACCAAATACTGCCTTTATCCCAGTCCACAATCCAGGTAGTTTCCCAGGATCCCCGGTTCCTACTACAGATCCCATCACAAAACCTGCATCCCAGGTGGTAGGACTGAATCAAATGGTGCCTCACATTGAGGGAAACCCAGGAGCAATCCCTCAGCCTACCAATCTAAAGGTAGTTCTTCCAGCAGCCGGTCTCTCCACAGCAGCACCTCCACCAGCTTCATACGCTTTGCCAGGCAGTCCTCACGCTACCAACGTGTTGCCCAACCAGAATACAAACGTGCTGAACACTGTAGCGACCTCCTCACCGCCTCAGTCGGCTGGTTTAGGTGTTGGTCAGGTCCAGTCCACTGTTCCTCCTGCAATACCTACGCATACGCCAGGCCCTGCCCCTAGCCCGAGCCCCGCTTTAACACACAGCACTGCACAGAGCGACAGCACATCCTACATAAACGCTGTTGGAAACAACAACACTAACGGGACGATGTTACCTCCGCAGCAGTTGGCATCGGGTCCTTGCGGTTCTTGCGGACGTAGGTGTAGCTGTGGGACCAATGGAAGCCTTCCGATTAATAGCTATTTTTATCCTAATCCACTTCATGGACAAGTCTACAGAGTTCCACCTTTCTTCACTCTGCCATCACTTTGCAATGGCAGCTACCTCAATCAAGCACATCAAAGCAATGGAACACAACTTCCTTACTTCCTGCCTCAGTCTCCATATGCAAACGGGCTTATGCATGACCCAGTGATGGGGAGCCAAGCCAACTATGGTATGCAGCAGATGGCAGGATTTGGGAGGTACTACCCTGTATATCCAGCACCTAACGTAGTTGCCAACACAAATGGGTCGGGACCCAAGAAGAACGGGAACGTTTCGTGTTACAATTGTGGTGTAAGTGGACACTATGCGCAGGACTGTAAGCAGTCATCCATGGAGGCCAGTCAACAAGGTAATCACGATAACTCCCAGCGGACTTGCTTTTGAGTTTAGCGGTTTCTCTTTACCTTTCTGAATGTGCTGTTTCTGGTCTTGCAGAAAGGTGTGCGTGCGTGCGTATGTTTTGTGTAAATGGTTGTGCACTAGTGACCTGCTCTAAAACTGCAAAGTATCTTATCTCTGCCTGAAAATTCTGTAGAACAGTGCAAGGGAACGGGGTTCACAGCGTGGAGCTGAAAATAGGTATGATTCGGAGCTGGGAAGTCAAACTGTATCAGTCCTAAATCGTCATTCTTTTTTCGCTGGTTTGGTTTTGGCGTTATGTTGAGGCTTGCACGTTGTTTCAATTTTTCAGTTCCTGTTCAGTGGTTTTTTGGAGATAATTCATTGGCAAAAAGTGAAAGATACCAATTACTGTCTATGATACAAACTTGGATCCTTAAAACTTGTGAGGATTTAAAAAAACCCGACAGACTGGCCATTTGATAATTTAGCTTCTAAAGCTTAACTGTGCACCGTCAGCCGTCCTTCTGTGCCCCATCGTGCGAGACGTAAATGAAACGCGCTTTAACTTCTCAGACGAGTTGCAGCAAAAAGGCAGACACCAATTGGAACCAGAAGTCAAAGGAATGGCTTCGCTCTTACGTGCCGTTTCCCTCTCCATCCAGAAGAATGGGGGAAAGGCAGGGTTTGCATAGAGCATAAACTGGTTTCGATTCTTGGCCTGCGCCCGTTCTGACTTCACTTGTTTGGTCGGACTGGAACAGGAAAGACAAACGTTGATGGAGGTCTTATTTTCCTTGCATTTTTCCGGTAAAGGTAAAGTCCTAGATCTGCGGTCTATATCTTTTTTTAAACTTACAGTTTTAGCAAGCAGATGAAAGAAAGTAGTATAAAGTCTTAGGGCCTACTTTAAAAGGACTGGAGGATGATAGTGCCTTTTGAAGAGCATGTCCATTTTGATACCTTGTAGTGGTTTTGTAATCCATTTTAATTGTGAGCAGTGACTTAGTAGTTCTCTTTCCTGTTTTAGGCACTTACAGACTGAGATACGCACCTCCCCCTCCCCCTTCCAATGATACCTTGGATTCTGCAGACTGAAACAAGTAAACATTGCCTACTTAAACTGAAGCTTGGGAAACTGGGGGAAGGTGTGTGCGGGAGGGAGGGGTTGGTCTCGTGTTTTGGGACATTCCCGGTTCTATATTCTTTTGGAATTTTTCATTGCTTTTGCACCTCTGTTCCATACAAAAGAAGAAAGCTGAGTCCCTGGTCTCCTCCCGGTTCTACAAAAGGCTTGCGTAATGCATGTAATTCAAACACACAGCCAAACAATCAAAAAGAGCATTCGAACCATGCTTTTGCACTGAAGACTTGAGACATGTGCAATGTTTACTGCATTTTTTTAGAGAGAAAAAAAACAAAAAAGTCCTCTGACCTCTGACATCACTGGTGGAGCAGCCATATGGTGAAAGAAGAAACTCGGTCATGTTCCCCACCACAATCTTCTTCCCTCCCTCCCTGTTCTCCTTATGCTGCTGTTTTGTTTTCTTTCCCTGTTTGTCCACGTGGATTCGCTGGACTTGCATGAGTGTTTAGCAGTTCATACAGACCCTGCCCGTACTCAAAATTGGTGCCCATGAATTGAGGGGAGATGTTCAAATGTCCTACCAGGAGAGTCCAAAGGAACACACAGCACTGTATGTGTGCTGTGTCTGATAATAATACGAATACACGGCTCTGGAGAGTCCCACGTAACTGAAAATGCCTAGAGCAGGAAGGGGCTGAAACTGTGTGGACTGGAACAGATTTAGGAAAGCGAACGAGCTTAAATTGACAGATTTTTCTTCCATTGTAGCTTTTTAGCCTGTATGTTCAGCAACAAAGGTGAAAAAAATGGTATGAATGTTGTACTCAGTGTGTTTGCATTTGTAATGAAAGTTGACAGCATTTTTTCCTTTTTTAAAGCTATTCTACATCGTGTCAACACAGAACGAACATTACTTGATTGAGTATTTTTTTTCCTAAACTATTACAGTGTTGCATTGTACTTAGAATGTAAATGTTTGATTTCAAACTGAACAAAAGCTATGGTTTTCTACAAAATAGTCAGGTATTAGTATTAGAACCTGTCTACCAAATAGCAAAGTCACTATTTTATAACGATTTACCACTATGCGTAATTACGGTATAATGTGAAAGACTGAAATGAGTGTTAAGATGGTATTAATCATGTCAGTATCATGAGTAAGTAAGTTTAATGCTGCTGTATTTTTTATTTTATTTTTAAAAGCCAATATATGTACTAAATTGCTTCCAGGTAATATTTGATTTCCTAAAGTGCACTGAGGTTATCTGGAAGATGAGTGTATTTTTTGACTGCTGCATTCAACACCGATGAACAACTACCACTGTATATCCATAGGGTTTGGCATTCCTCACAGTTCATGGCAGAAATGTTTTTTCTTAAAGTCAGACCTGGTGTCCGGTAGAGGGATGAAATAAAATCAGTCTTTGGTTCAGCCGTCTAATAAATTGCTAAACAAACAAAAAACTTGAAGAAGAAAAAAAAAAAAAAAAAGCTTGATTACTACATTTCTTCATAGGTAGCATTTATATTTATAGCACCAGTGTACATTTTGAAACTTTTTTCTTGGAGGGGGGGAATGGGGAGGGAGGTAGATGAAAGCTTTAATTTAAAAAAAAAAAAAGTTTAAGTAGTAAATGAAAATTATTTTGATTAAAATTTTTATTTGATCTGGGTATTTTTGGACCACTTGAAATGAATGAACTGCGTTTGAGTTGAAGTGAGGGTGTTAAACCACCAATGGACTTGTATTGTGAATTACCTGCCAGTTGTACTTTATGGAACTTATTTTATGATTTAAAATACTGTACTGTAAATAGGAGGTATGTTACCTTCTCTTTATTTGTATGTTTACCATATACTTTGATATTTGAAATGTACTGGAAAGGTCACTTATATTTCTAGAAGAGATTGGATTTTATGCAACCTTTTTCCTTGAATTAACAGCAATAAAAAAAAGAAAAAAAAAAAGTACCCGTGTGCAAGTAGCGTCCTTTATCGCTGAGAACAGCGAAGCGAGCGGTGCTCTGCCTCTGGGTGCGGCGGTGGGGTCGCGGAAGGTTTCGGCAGGCTGCCGTTTTGGTTGGAATCCGTCACTTTTAAGACAAAGCTGAGAGTATTTGACTTAAGGTAAGGTCAGGCTTGTATCTGAAGTCAGGGTAATGTCTCTGGATTGAAACTTAGATCTCTTGGGAGAAAGAGGGTGACCTTGTGTGATAGACCCAGGACTCTGACCGAAGCTCCTTCAGAACAGTTAAGCCTGTCTTATATTCTGATGGCTCCTGGATTTGGGCGAAAACCCCGTTTAAACGTGCTTTTTTGGACTGCGGTGCAAGTAATGTCTGTGCTAGTCATGGGGTAACTGGGAAGCCAGATCTTTCTTCCATCTGCCAGAATAGCTGGAAGGACAGCAGGAGTTGCCGGGAGTAGGGCAGAAGCTGAGACGTGCGGATTGCCGCTGAAGGGTCTGATGGGGACGCAGTGCCCCAGTGTGCTCGGGTGGTACCGAGGAAGAGGAGGGGACTCATTACTCTGTCACCTCACTTCCCTGGACAGACAGGGCTTCTAATTCCTCCTGCTTAGCGACAGCTTATCTGCAGAGCCGAGGACCGCAGGCCGTCTCAGATCTTTATCCCAGCTTACTCCCCAGAACAGCCCCCTTCCCCAGAAACCCGCTGACGTGACGAGAAGGCTCGCGGCTGCCGGCGAACCCAACCTCTTCCCTGCGGGCAACTCCCGTAATAACGGGGGGTGTTGAACCCGGGTGTCACACGGACATCGTCGTACAGCTTCCGTCTCTGCAGGGCTCCGGCGTCCCCTCCCCGGACGCAAGGGAGTGCATCCACCTGCCCAAGGAATCTGGGATTGACCGCGTTACTGCGTACTGTGCCGTCCGTGTTGCCCATCACTCTCCTCTGCCTCCATGCTGCAAGCAGCCCTGACTTTAATAGGTCCTGGCTGGATCTATTGACTCAAAAATTTAAAAATGTGTCCCCTGTGGCACAGCAGAGAGTATGAAATGCCCCATTCTTCTGATGCTCGTTTTGCCGGAGACGTAGCGGCACTCGCTCTGAGCCGGGCTCCTTGGCTGCACCGCTGCCGTCTGCGATCGGGTTCGACTACAGCTGCGGTTCCAGGAGGAGATGCCCTTTCCCGCTGTGAGGAAATCCCGCTCGCTGGCTGGAGTGACTCCCGAGTACTGCACCGCTCCCGGCTTGTGCTGCCGTTCCTGGGGCTGGAACATGAAGTGAAGGAGGAGTCGGGCGTGGACTGGACAGAATCACAGAATAGTAGGGGTTGGAAGGGACCTCTGTGGGTCACCCAGTCCAACCCCCCTGCCGAAGCAGGGTCACCCAGAGCAGGCTGCACAGGAACTTGTCCAGGCGG
>Ga0065711_1033334_pt1 | contig 25690 bp, 12 predicted proteins | sample Hoacrofraction12_FD_59098 | JGI IMG/M metagenome (GOLD analysis project Ga0065711, IMG submission 59098) | Hoatzin crop microbial communities from Cojedes, Venezuela - Epithelial fraction 12 v2 (version 2) | ecosystem: Host-associated > Birds > Digestive system > Esophagus > Crop | place...
CCGCCCCCGGGGAAACCAGCATGACGGCACATGGTATGGAATACCCGGCTCTGTTTGGCCAGGCTGGGGTTGGGTCAGCCCACCCGGCTGTGCCCCTTCCTGGATTCTGGTGAAAATTAACCCTGTCCTGGCCAAACCCAGGACACTCTTTCATTCTTTTTATTACTTAAAGGTCATGTACCACTCTGGTGTTAAAATATCCACATAGACATCTGCATAGATTTTAACTCACAAAAGCCTAGTTCTGTTTGCCAGTAATTTTACCACTTTTTAAAACAAAAAACGTCTATGATGTAGGTATTCTGCACAAGATAAGATCCTTCCTCTCCAGCTCACTATATTTTATTGACTAAAGCTTCTTAAAACTTCAATATGTTTAATAGCAGTGCAGTAACTATGTATTTTCAAATGAAGGATTTTACGGTGACTTGTCTGAAAAAGCTAGAAAATGTCACTAGAACTAGGTCCTAAATACAGCCTATATTTATTTGAAGGTTTGATTTTTTTTTTCCCAAAGGTTTTTCTGTTTTTACCGTTTTTTTGAGGACTGACTTCACAAGCTTGGAAATATATTGCTTAAAGAAACAAGACTAACCTTCTCTTAGTTATCATTAGATGTAAAGATGTGATTTAGATGAGGATTAGTAAGGAAAATAAACGTGTTTCTTCATTTGGTTTCATGAGTGCTACAAGCCCATAAAATGTTTGTGATGTACTTTAGTGAGAAACATTCTTAGAATGAATGTATTGGGTTCTACTCAAAAATGAGCAAAAATGTACATTGCAATCATTAAAAAAAAAAGCTACCTGCAAATAAACACACAAGCAAAAAGACTGTTTCAGTTTGGTGAGGAGTGCTGTAGGAGATACCTATATATCTCTGCCATTTACTGCAGTCCTTGCTTGTGTGCACATACACAATTTGGAAGAGGTAACCTCTATGTCCTTAGGCATTCCTCGGCTTTATGACAGATGGCCTGCTGTTGCTGCTGGCATTAGGGCAGAAACTGAGTGATTATCAACCTTTGGTAACTCTCCTCTCACAGGTGGTGGGAGCTTGCATCTTGCAAGATTTCACTGCTAACCAAGTGTGCACGACAATTATGGAAGCCAAGTGTAATGTAAGAAGAAGTTAAATGGAAACAAGAACTTGAAGAAATGAGGTCAACACAAGTTGGTTACCAAAATATTGTCTTCAGACAATGAAAGATACAAGATAAAGCTGAAGAGAGGGACTCTGCAAGTACTTTCCATGCCATTTTGAAGAACACAGTTAAAGCCAGACCTTGCAAGTATGATGTTTTTTTCACTTTTAGTATGTGAATTAAAACCATAAAAGCAAACTGCACAAATGCTCTACTGCAACTAAAGTTCTTATGCTGTCTCTAGTCAATATTCAGTGAAATGATTCATTCTGTCAACTTTTAGATTTTGTGTGATACAAGCCAAGTATTTAAAAGGAGAATAATGCAAGGAACAATACTGACAAAAAATCCTACTGTATTTTCCCAATGAATTAATCATGGCTTGCATTTTAATTGTTGTCTAAATATTTCTCCAAGAAAACAAGTAATTGAGCAGCAGTTCTTAGTAAATTAAGACTGATGTCATACTGAGAAAGAATATAGAGCATAATATATTTAATAAGGTGATATGCTTCAACACGTGTACTCTTGTAACCGAAAAATATTAATGGAACAAAAGAACAGAGAGAGAGAAAGCTATTATGAAAAAGTTCACCCACACAAAAATGGTGAAAGAAGGGTCTTTCAAATTGTGTCTCTGACGGGGTAGTGAAAGTTAAGTCTGGACGTCAAAAGAAGGGATAGGGATGAAAAACAGATGTTCTCTGGCAAGATGAAATGAAAGATACTACTTGATAAAGAGGAAAGTGGCAATGCTCTAAAAGCCCAGATCTCTTCAGCACTGCATGCATTTTGCCCAAAGCAGAGCTAGAGCACGAAATATCAACTTTTGAGGCCTGTTCCAAGGAGCACAGCATACTACGAGTACTACTGAACTGGAGAAACCCATTTTTTCCTTTCCATCAAACTTGTAAACAAAAGGAAAGACAAACTGCTTATTGGATCAATGCTAATGTCAGTGAAATTTTTCACATGGCTGTCTGAGTTAATAACTGCATTTCTTCTTTTCTCTGAAACGTCTTTCTTCTGTTCAATGACAACTGGGCTATGGGTTTCAACCTGGAACACTTTGCATGACAAAGGGAGTTCAGTCTCTGCCTTTCAAGCCTCTTTTCACTTTTAACAGGCACATATGTTCCAAGACAAGAACCAGGTAAGAACTGTGATTTAGGAAAATTTTCTTTCCTTCATGATACACAGACAAAATTCTATTTTACTTGAAGCAAAAAAGGTTGTGGAGTTCTGTTTCATTTAGATTCAACATCAAATAAAATACAATTGATAATGAAAGTATTAAGTAAAAAGTATAAAGAACTGAGTTGGAAAGGATATGTTGAGTCTTCAACGTTAACTAGTTGATGACTCTAGGAAGCTTTTTGTTCATTATAATGGAAGTAAGATTAGACTTGTAAGGATGAGGTTTTTTGAGGTAATTTTTGTCATTTTTTTCTCTTTTCTTCCTCTAAATGGACACCATTGATAAACTGAGTCCAAAATTCCTGTCTTGTCTTATCTTCATTACTGGAAATAACCCCGTTATTTAACAAAACAAACAAAAAACCAAATAAAAAAAACTTGTTTTAAAAAGTGAAAAAGAAAAAAAGTTGAACACCTTTATTGATTCTTTCTGTTCCAGAACTCACAGACAACGTCCAGTTAAAGGTGGGAGCTCCAACTTTAGTTCCAGCTGTAGTTATCTGTCCTGGACTCCTTAAATACATTGCTGGCAAAAGCTCTAAACTGTGGAAAAGCTAAGAACAGGCATCTGCTCCTAATTTTGTAGCTAGGTCACAGCTATATAATTATAGGTTGTTTTATTAATCAGCCCTGAATATTGAAGTATTTACTTGAAATGTGAAAGGGAGGTTCAGTTGGCAAAGTGCCCTTGGTCTCTGAATGTCAGGAGTCACTGTACTTTAAATGAGAAAAAAGTGCTGGAGTTTTAAAGAGCAAAAGTCTTATAAGGGTTACATTTTGATCGATGAGTAACATTATGATTGTTATTATAGCAGAGACCTGGAAAACTGTAATAATTAACCTGTCAGCTCAATTGTTACTCTTCATTAAAAATGAATATTAGGGAGCAATTAATTCCACATCTTTAGCATCATTAGGCCATTCTGTTACTGCAGTTATGTGCAGTTCAATATATCAATTAATCTTCAGAAAAGTATTATTTTCCAATTTAAGTCTTCAGTTTCCTTATTTTGATCATGATTCAAAGAGCAACATTTAAGTTTGAACATATCCTAGACAAAATAAAATTGTTCAAATGGAACTAAGATTGGAAATACTATCTGAAAGTGTAAAATCAACAAGGAGGTCATGATTATCTCTCAAATCAGGCCTTGCATAGCTTACTTCACTGCAAGGACTAAAAATGCCAGAAGGTTATTGGTAATGTAGAATGAGCTTAGGGTTACACAATGGAAGGAACGATAGGGCTACTTTATATCTTTCTCTGTCTTTCTTATGTTTAACTTCGTAGCTGAACCAAGTGACGGTGGAGGACATTTTACAAACCCATAAAACTCAAGCATGAAGCTACAAATATCTCACAATGAAAATGAACACAGCTCAGACACCTAACTTTTGTGTGTCCTGTAATGACTACAGAGTATTATTGATTAAATGGATTAATCTATTCCTGCACTGGATGTAACTGATAATTTTGTAAGTAATTAATTTTTTCATGTCTTCCTGAACCAGAGAAAGAGTGCCTTTGTTTTCTGATTCCCAGTCACAGGCTGTCCCTGGACAGCTTATTTAAGGAACTTGCTCTGGTCACTGTTAGTAACAGGACCAAGGGCTAGCTGAACTACATAATCTTGCCAAATGGCAATTATTTCAAGAAATTAAATTGTATGTTAAATAATGTATTCTAAATACCTGCATAAATTAGGACCATGTCTTCAACTGATTTTGAACTCTTACTGATTCAGCAAAATTCTACCAACTAGTTCAGGAAGAACAACCCTCTTCTCTCATTGTCATTCTATGTCATTAAAATAATTATTAAATGCTCCTGTTTGTATGTAGTACAGACTGACCAAGGCATATTTCAGAAGTATGTCTCTGGGGAATTACTTACACCAAAAAGAAACCCCAAACCAGAAGCCCTATCAAGTTTTGATTAAAAAAAAAAACATTTTGAACAAGTTAAAAAGAAATGAAGCTCAACTTTTTATTTTTTTTAAATATCTTAATCTTTAAAGTTTATTCAATTCAAGAGTCCATTCTGATTTTAGCTCTTCAGAAAGTTAAGAAATTAATCTACTTTCTCTGTCAGCTGAAGAAATATCTGTAAAAGAACTAACTGGAATTGTTTCCCGTGTTCACAGATGCTACTTTCCATATGGGTAGTGTCTGAACTATCTGAAGAGCAGAGAACAGAGAAGGTTCTGCTATGATTGTATGTATACGTTAGTCTTTTGTTCCTGGTGTCTACTTACAAAGTGAACTGATTAAAACAGCAGCCAAACAAACAGCTTTTTGGCAGAATTGTAAAAGACCTCAAGTTCACTCTCATCCAGATGAAACACCAGATAGGTTTTAAGCTATGAAATGCAAAAGCTGTCTAGACACCACTTTTTTCTCCAAAATAAATAATAAAAAAAATAAAATTGACTTGGGAAAGCTAGTCTCAAATGTGTATGCATGTCTTTTTCAGAAAAAATAATTCATTTCTACAACAGAAATACCAGTGTTCTTCATTCTAACATTTTCAGTGTGTTATGTTGCCTTTAACAGGTAGAGCTGGTCCAGGTGAAATTTCTTGGATAAAGAATTTGAAGTTGTCTGTTCACTGAAAAGAAATACAGAACAAAATTAGTTTTCCCGTTATGATCAGGTAGAAGAGGAATGACCAGATAATACAAATAATTTAATTAGGTTAAATTTAATAATAATAGCTCTTCTTTTAGGAATGTTAAAGGAAAAACTACTCCATAAATATTTGCCAAAACAAGACACTTTGTAGACATCCTTTGCTTCTTACAAATCACACAGCTTACCCTGCACAGAGAGCTGGGAATCTTCAGCCTTTATCAAGTTCATTTCAAAGACTGCTGGGTACCACTGTCACTAGAACTGCTTTACAAGCCGAGACACAGCATCTAAACACAAGTAATTTTCTTCACTATTGTAAACCAAATCTTAGATATAACAAAGGTTCTAGAAAAACATCTCCTTCCTACCTGCAGGAGGCCAAAGTTGTATAGCTACTTGACTTGGTCTAGCTCCTCAGGCTCTTCACTTCTTTCAGCTATTCACATCCAAGTCCACAGGTTGCCTCATCGCCTAGCTCTTACATCAGCATTGTCATACAGTACACTCCATGGGTTAAATGAGGGGAAGATTGGAGCAGGACTGTAAAACAAAACTTTTAGTACCTGAAGGTGTCTTGTGTGAGGCAGTAGACTGCATACGGAGTATGACTGAGCCTCAGAATGAAATTGCCTAATGGTCTTCCCTTTGTTGGGGACTTTCGGCCCACTGTGGGAAAAAGGAGCAGTTCTCTCAGAAGGTTTGCATTTGATAAGATTAATGGGAGTGAAGAAAATATTATCAATAGAAAACCCAAAATTTATTAACTTGAGGTTACAATCCTTGCCCATGATGTTCAGGTGAAAGGGTCCAAAAAAGTCAAAGGAAGCCTGAGTTAAATCCAGCTGTCAACGGCTTCTGAAACAAAATTCCTGATGATGCAAGAGATACACAAAGTCAGATTTAGTGATGAACACTTACAGCAATAAATTGAAAAGAGTGTGATTTCATGTTTACAAAGAAGGAAGGTAAGGAGTTGCAGAGAAGAAAAATCAAATTTGTGAAACTGGCAACGTGTCCTTCTTTCTTCACTGTGAATTACTGGAATTGCATCATAGTACCTGCAGATACAGGGCAGGAACATACAAACACTGTAGCAGGTGTGGTGGCATGACAATGCAGATAATGATGGCTGGCACAGAAATGCTGATTTTTTTCCCATCTGCCTTTAGGGCCTCAGAGTCAGCAAGGAATCATGTGGCAGTACGTAATTCATAATGTCTAGGTCATATTTGATGCCTGAACTAAAAGCTAAAGAAGTGAATCTGTGCTGCTGACATAATTGTCCGAGACTAAAAAATATTAATGAAGATGAAATTAATAACCAACTGAAAATCATCTTCTTACTTTTTTCTTTCCCTGATGATGCAGCCAATAGCTCCATGCAGCTGGGTTTGAAATGGCTTTTTATCTGGGTAAAAAACAAATACTGTTAGAGCTGACTGATTTTGGAAACAAAGTAAAGTAATCAAAATGTAAAGACACAAATGAATACTTTATGCTACATAAAAATAGAAAGGTAAATTGCAAATCTTCACCTCATAGTTAGTGACTGTGCAAGATTATACATGTTGTGCAGCTTATTTAGGATCAAAGTAGTAGGAGACTGATTTTTTCAGAAAGGAATCACAGGTTGTTTTCTTTGACAAGTATTTTTAGACTGAGTAACATGCATATTTATTGAATGTGACTATTGTTTGTCTTTCTTTGAATTAGGACTGAATTAAATGCAGACTTCATAAACAATACACATTTTGAAGTCATTTTTTAATAGTAAGCAAACATTTACTGTTAAGAATGAAGTGTTGAGAGGGAGGCAGGTAAAGATTTTGCTCAACAGTGTTTTCTTCACAGTACACAGGTCTTCCATTATTGTCCACTCCTACTTTAAGTCACAGGCATATCCCTTCATATACTTCAAGATAACCCTTATTGAGAGTGTCCAGTTTAATGTGGTGTAAGCCATTTTCAACATAGCTGAAATTTGAGTGAATGGACAAATAAATGATGTCTTTGTACTTGAAGCATTTTGGAGTGTTTGCATTGTTTCCTGTGGATTCGGGCTCTCTCTCCCTCACCTTCCCTAGGCTTCATGTATATAGAGGACATCTTAAGAAGTGCATCATCTGAGAACCTCGCTTTCTAAGAGCAGGAAAAGAAAAAAAATCTTTACTATTACCTACGTGTTATTCTTGGGTTTTTATGTAACTTATGGGGACTTGTGAAGAATTTATGAGAAAGAAATGTAATTCTTCCTTTTGTGTTAGTTTACCATGCATCACCCTCCTGTCTTGTGCTGGGGGTACACTACAAAGTATTATTCTTGATGGGCCTGCAAAATGACAAGGAATTCCACGTGAAAGGCTTGGCAGCCAGTGAAATTGATTTGCATGCAATATCAAGCGACAAAGAAAAATCCAAGCTGATAATGAACAATCAACAAGTTAAATCCTTAACGGTACTACAGTGATGCAGATGGGTTAGCATATAAGGGTCAACTTTAACAACAGACACCTCATTGCTCCCACATTTAATTGTAACTCCCAGCACAGTAAGAAATGCAATACTGAGATTAGATGTATATATGAACTATGTTCTTAAATGCTTACTCTTAAACAACATGCAGAGTATTATTTTGCAATTTATTGATGCTCCCCTCTATTGAATTTCTTGTATGTTTTCTTGTCGTTACGATACTAAGATATACATAATAATAAAATTATTCTAAATACTTGCCTGGTTAGTAAAATTGAGATGAAAAAGAATAAATGTTTGATTCTCTGTGCTAATAAATACTAGAATGCCATTTGCTGACTACCAGAGACAGGATTACAACTGTTGCCTTACTAGAACAGGATCATTCAAGTTTTGAAATGTATAGTTACGGGATTTGTCAGTTTAATATCAAATATTCTGTATAATTCAACAGTGTATGGCAATGAAGATTTTAAAACAAGGCAGGAATTAAGACTACTGTTACACATTCTATAAATTTGTCTTTGTAACTGCATGAACTGCTTCATTTAAAGAAGAGCAGATGCAGGCTAATCTGGGAGTTTTCCTCTCAACTTACTAATTCTTATGTAGGTTCATATTGACTCTGAGACAGAGTCTCTGATGCAGGGTAATGCTGAAAGTGCCATTGTTGAAGTAAATCCTTTGAAGTAAAATAAAATCAGATTTGCTCCTCAGAAAATCTGGAGAACTGTCAAAGGCTGTTTTTTTGTATATTAGCCTAAGAGTTAATAGTAGCTGTCTCTGACATCAACGTATTTGTCCAGAGTGATTAAGAACACTTTTATAAAGTTCTCTCTTCCTCAGTCATAAGCAAGGGTTTGCATGCTCTCTGAGGCAACTGAGGCAGTTGCTGAAGAAAGGAAGCACGGAAGAGTGGAAGAAGACAAGCTTAATAAAAGATGGAAAAAATACTTTGGACACAATAGGTGCAGGAAAGTGGAAGGAACCTTAAGAAAAATAATGGGAACTGAAATGTAGAAAAATGAAATAAAATGGACAAAAAGAAATTTTGGAATTGAGATAAATCAATTTTTGCAATATAAACCTATCTCAAACAAGATGTGGATGAAAGAAGGGAAGGCTGAAGAGGTAGGATGATAGGAACCAGCAAAGAAGAAAGTCAGGTTATGAGGTAACGAGTTGATGGGATTTTTACTGGCAAACATAGGGAGTAAATTGGAGCAAGTTAGTGAAAGTCAATAGAACAAGAATAATTTAAAGGAAAGTGGGGATACACTTGATGACAAATACGGTGTGAAAATTGCAGTGTTTGACTGAGGAATCTTCTATCTTTCAACAGGGCTAACTGAAGTAGAATTAGCTGTAGTAAAGGGAAAAGTTGTTTTGCACAAGTGAAATTCTCAATAGGAAGCATGTCTTTGTGAAACAACAGAAACTTCATGAAATCTGTGAAGAGTCTTTTCTCATAAAAGAAATTGGGCTGAAAAGGTTTTCCCTTGAAAGAGATAGTAGTCATTTTTACAGCTGATTTGAAGTCCACAGTTATGCATGCTCGTCAATATGCCAGCAAGAGACAGCTAGGATGATAGTGGAGCTATTTTCTGGTACCTTTGTATTTACAGATGTTGCAACACTATTTTCTTTGAAATGAACTCTTCCTTACTTCTTTACAATTTTGAGTTACATAGCTTTGTCAAATGCTGCTTAAATTTCTGAGTTATTATAAGATTGTGCCTGGAACTGCTTGTGTATGTATACCTCCTCTGCTCTTTCTGCTTTTTCTTTTATTTTCCTTTTTTTTCTTTGTAGTTGTTTTTATTTAGTCAAGAAGATAAAACTATTGCTATCAGCCACAGGCATTGGTAGTGACTGTTAGAATGGCATTCAATGCTTTCTTTGTTTTGTGAGAATCTCTTGATTCATAGCATTCATCTTTACTACTGCTAACTAATACTGTAATTATATTACGATCTAAAAATACTACTGACTTTGAAGGCATTAGCTGAAATTTAAAAAAACAGGTCTCAGCGATCTTTAGTGCTGAAACAATAAAAAGACTGATTTTTAGATACCTGCATATGGTGCCTCTGCTAAATTTGTCGTACTGTGGAGGTCAAATGTGAGGTGGATGAATATGTAAATATCTATTGAATCCTTTGAATACTACCTGTATAAATCCATGAAAGAAGAGTTGCTTTGTTTAAAGCAAAGACAAATAGCAATACTACTTTGAAAAACTCTGACAAGTTACATATTAATCTGAGGAACTGATTAATTTCTGATATTCTAATATTTAATTTTTAATGAATATTTTTCAATCTATAAACAACAGATTTTACTAAAGAAGATTGATTAGACTTTATTTAATAGAAGTGGTTTACTTCCTCAAAGAATGAAAATATAAATTTTATGTCCTTTTTAAGAAAACTGGCATTAATTAAAAAAAAAATCTGAAACACAGTACTATATTAAACAGCTAGTGAAAGATTATTGCAGGTATACAGCATTATCCTGCCTGGCTTATGCACAGGATAGATTTGAGTTATAATAAAATGTGTTTACAAGTAAGATCCATTAAAATTAATCCTAAGAGTCTATCTGAAGGATGTAATAATACTCTAATAAAATAGGAAATGGCTTAGTTGTATCTATTTCTCTTATTTTTGCAACAACATTCTAAAAAAATGTTTCTTAGATACTTCAAGTTGCTTAAGTCTCGTGTTCCCTGTGTCTCTTTGAAAAGGAACTAGGTCTTTTTCATGCAGAGGGAAAACTAATATAGAACCCACTTTTGCTATATAGCTAAAGCTTTTTATTTAGTGCTTCATTTACTAAAAAAATATTCTACCTCTTCCAAGCTTCCTCAGTAGTGTCTTTCCTGCAATTTCCTTCCAAAATTTCCTTCTATCTTCCTACTATGTCAGACACTTCTATTGAGCTTTCAATTTTTACTTTATTTCAAAAAGTCTTCTAGGGCAGCAATTGTTTATTCTTGGTGTTTCTTTTTGATGTACCACTTGCTTTTGTGCTCGGTAGTTCTCGGCAGGCGGCAAAATCTGCCTTCGTGTTTTAAGGTTTTATTTAATCAAATAAAAGTGGAATATTATTGGCCTTGAACTTTGGTAGGGACTGTTCCTGTGTAAACTGAAATACAAAAGCAAAACTAAAATCAAATCAGGCACAGAAAGAAGAGGAGACAGAAAAGACACCTGATTATGATAGCCTTTCATGTTTTTGTCCCATTTTTCATAATTGTCAGTAAAATGCTTTGTTTCCCTCACAAATATATGCATAAAAAGCATTGACCTGTAATAACAACAGAAAGCTTCATCACTGATGTTCATGCTTAAGTTATAGAGAGTAGAATATGACTTGTCTAGACTGTTAGTATAACAACAAAATGGTTCCCAGAAAAAAAGTGCTTACTATGATTATAAATAGGGTGAGGATAGATTATGGTCATCTTCTCAGTTGACATAATTAAGAGTTGCTATGATTTTCAAGTACACTGCACTTCAGTGAAAAGTTCTGCATTGAGTTTCCATGGCAAGGTTGTGGTAGCAAGGGTGGCTTCTGTCAGAAGACACCAGGAGCTTCCCCCATGTCAGGCAGAGCCCGTTCCAACTGACTTCAAGACAGACCCACCGCTTGCCAAAGCTGAGCCCATCAGCAATGTTGGCTATACCTCTGTAATAGCCTGTTTGAGAAAGGGTAAAAAACCACTGTGCAACAACAGCTGAGAGAGAAGTGTGAGAATATGTGAAAGAAACAGCACAGTAGACACCAAAGTCAGAGAATTAGGAGCGGGAGGAGGTGCTGCAGGCGCTGGAGCAGAGATTCTTCTGCAGGTCCTGGAGCAGATCATGGTGAATCAGGCTATCCACCTTCAGCCCGTGGAGCACCATGGTGGAGTGGATATCCACCCTGCAGCTCGTGGGAAAGACCCACACTGGAAAAGTTCATGAAGGGCTCTATGTCATGGGAGGGATCCTGCATTGGAGCAGGGTAAGAGAGTGAAGAGAAAGGAGTGTCATTATGAACTGACCACAATCCCCATTCACCATTCTCCTGCACGGTTCAGGAAAGGAGGTAAAAGACGTAGGAATGAAGTTGAGCCTGGGAAGAAGGGAGGGGTGAGGGAAAGGTGGTTTTAGGTTTGTTCTTATTTCTTACTATACTACTATGTTACAATTAATTTGCAACAAATTAAATTATTCTGCCCAAGTCAAGTCTGTTTTGTATGTGAGAGTACTTTGTAAGTGATCTCCCTGTCTCTATCTCGAATCACAAGCTTTTAACAGTATTTTCTCTTCCCTGTCCTTTTGAGGAGGAGTAATGATAGAGCAGCTTGTTAGGCACCTAGTGGCAGCCAAGGTTTACCTATCAAAGCTTAATATTTATCTGAGTCCTTTTCAGTAGGTATATATTATCCTTTCTGATGTGAGATTAAAGCTGCAAACTGTACCCATATGCTTTCTTGAGTCTTTCAATAACTACCAATTTTATCATTAAAAATTCACAATCGATTAACCTACATTTAAAAAAATAAATCAAATTGATTTAAGAAGTAACTGCATGCAGAAGTACCCTTACCACCAAAGAAGATGAAATTAAGACTAACGATAAAATGCAATCAGTTGATACAAAAAAAAACAAACAAGGAGATTGTGCAGTTTGCAGGTGGGGAATTTTCACTGAGATAACCATTAAGAAGAGCCGATAGAATGGAAGTGCTGCCCTGTAGCTGCTATGGCCATCTTATGTCAAAATATTTGTTAGCATGCCAACAACTGGGAAAAGAAAGTTTTTGATAGCTTCTGTTTTAAATAAACTGGGAAACTGTGGATATACATCCTGAAATTTTGGTTGAAATAGATGAATGTGGGTTTACAGAAAAAAACGACCCCTTTCAAAAACTGATGTACTATGTTTATGCCTAGAAACGAAGCAGAGTCTCTAACATGTAAAGAAGCATGTGTGCTGCCTAGTTCATATATGGAATATTGCAAGAACTTGAAATAAGAGGTGAAGAAGACTTGGAGCAACCTTCATAACCTGTGGCCTTCCTTCCTTTCACTGCACTACTGTGCAGCACCCAGGCTGAAGTGCACAGCTAGGGACAAAAGAGAAGAATAAACTGAATTAAATATTAATAAGATTTTTTCTTTTTTTTTTTATAAATATAGGTAGAAAGAAACCTGGTTTAGACATGTAAAATGGACGTCAATAACATTTGTGTGCTCTTATTCCAGCTTTTACTCCTGAAAATATTTATTCAACTCTGCCTAAGTTCTTGTACCTCTTTCTTTTCTTTTTTAATTTAACACCTTTTAGAATCAAAAGTTTTGGTTAGGATGGAGAAGTGTTTCCTCCCTTCTCTTCTTTCTAAATTTAAAAGACAGTTAAACAGCAAATCCTTAGAGCACATCCTTTCAGTTCCTGAAACTCTACTTTTCATAACTGTCCACACGTGCTAGACAGAGACAGCTATCTGTCATGGATTTCCCTCTCTAAACAACTTTTATAAGAGCATGCTAGCTAGTATATTTATTTGTAGGTTTACTTTTTTAAGTGAAAAGAATGCATAGAAAATTACAAAACACATTTTTATCATTCTTCTTCAAATTAAAAATTATATTCTGTCACCTGTGTAGTGACAAGATAATTTTAATGGGTGAACTGTTAGTCATCTAAGCATTTTAAAATGCAAAGAGACTTTGGTCTTGCTTAAACCCTAAGCATAGATACACATATATTTCTTCTGGACAGAGCTGCCATTCAAATAGCATGTTGAACCACAGTAGCGAGGACGATGGTCTCCTGGTAAGGCTGAGTTTGTGCAGAAGTCGTTAAAAGGATGCTGCTATTGCAGCTCCTGGGACACTAACCCAGGTAGGTAGTGTTCTCCTTCCTCCAGCCCCAAAACATGACCACATCACTCTCATAAAGTCCCAGACCATGAGAGGCAGTTTCCCACAAAGTGCCAGCAAAAGCATTCGTAACCCACACAACTTCATGCAACCTGAACTCACTTTTTGTGATAAAGCTCTAGGCACCCTTTTTTTCTTTTCATCCTGAGGACTTAATTTAAACTACTGTCTGTATATTGTATCTCTTGCACTTTAGGAAAATCACAAGCAGTAAATCACTTCTGTGATCTATTGAAATGATAGAATGTGGAGGGAAAGTGTATAAGGGTAGAATGGCGAGTTATGAACTGATTCGTTTAGGTTATTGCTTGGATAGCTCAATGTGCAGTAAGATTCAGGAGCTAGAAGACAAATCTGGATACGCTGTAAAACACTAAGAACTTGGGCTCAGTTACCTAAAATTATGTCCTTACGGACATGAATGTCATCATTCTAGTGTGGTAAAAATGGACTTGAATCATTACAGTCACTTCCACCTTCTAATTTGGCTGTCTTGCTGAACTGTAAGATAGATCTTGTTCTCAACAGCCACTTGTTGAGAAGTATTCCAGATTGTAAAAAAAAAACTTTTGACAAGTCCATTTACAAGCAATCCGCATCTCTTGCAGAAAAATGATGCCTTTACTGTCCAAATCTACATATTAATTGATTTACATGCACTTGTCAAGACACTTAGGCAAGACTTCTCTTGACAAAGAGTTAAATGTGTTTACCAAAGACAGAACAAAACCTAAGAAAATAAAAACTAATTGCAAGATTTCTTTGTGTCATTACTGAATCATCGGAAAGATCCATCACTGATCAACTGGAGGGACTTCCGGGTTTGTTTTTTTTTTGGGAACATTTTTGGGTTTCTGTATGGTTTGGTTGCAGCCAGCAATAAAAGCGTCAAGCGGCCGCCCCTCCCCCCACCGGGGTGCAGAGGAGAATGGAAAGAAGCAGGCAGAAACTGGTGGGTCGGGATAAGGGCAGTTTAACAGAACAGCAAACAAAGGGAACAGGAAAACGATACAGAAAAGGGGAATACACAACACAAACCGCAGAACAGAGCCCGCAGAACAGAGCTGCTCTCTCCCAGACTGCCGCCGCGTGCTCCCGAGCCGCGAGGGAGTTTCCTGCCGCACCGCCCCCTCCCCCCCCACCGGAACCCTGCATGACGGCACATGGTATGGAACACCCGGCTCTGTTTGGCCAGGTTGGGGTTGGGTCAGCCCCCCCGGCTGTGCCCCTTCCTGGATTCCGGTGAAATTAACCCTGTCCTGGCCAAACCCAGGACAGTTTTTTAAGTAGACATGCATCAGTTTATGGTTATTCAGGATCTCGATCTTCATTGAAGCTTAGATGAGGCCTTGTCACAATGATTTACATTAGAGATGTCTGCTGAGCTCTCTGTTTGTTTTGACATAACCCTGTTCTAAACGCAGGCACAGATTGATGACTGGTGCTGACAAAGTGAGGGGAAAATCTGATGCTGGCTTCCGAGAGGACTGAGCTGGGAGGGCAGTCCTGTGAGCACAGAAAAGCTGTTTTTCCAACTTCTCACTGCAAAGTGCAAGAATGCCTGACTAGTGGGACATAACAAGGGCCTCAGTGATGGCCAGGGTGAGATTTATTCCCTGTGCTGTTGTTTGAGGTATGTAGAAGTTTTCTACCCAAGCTACTCAAAACCCTAATTTGTCCCTGAATGATAGGGAGAAATATGCTGACCACGTATAAACTTCATTGGTGAGTCTTCAACACTCTGTGTGTAGGACAGTTTAAAACAGAAGATATGCAGCAGATTCTAAATTCTCTAAAACTGATGCACAAGATTCTTAACCGCCATTTAACTTTTTTCCCTTTTCCTTATTTTCCTTGATTTTTTCTATTATATTTGAAAATAAGGCCACCTGAATGCTGGCTGATCCGTCTTCTCTGACAACTTGTTAGTTATGGCCGCGTCCAACTTTATGGAATATTTCATCTATGCAGCTCTGTTGTACTGTGAAGAACATATACTGGATATTAGGAAAATATTCTTTAATGAAGGAGTGGTCAGGTATTGGAATAAGATGCCCGGGGAACTGGTGGAGTCACCATCCCTGGTGGTGTTTAAAAAATGTGTAGATGTGGCACTTCAGGGTATGGTTTAGTAGGCATGGTGGTGTTGGGTTGAGGGTTGGACTTGATGATTTTAGAGGTCTTTTCCAGCCTATGATTCTATGATTCTATTATTCTGTATGCTATCAGCTATTACCTTATACAGTCCGATGAACTGAGACAGGGAGAAAGGGAGCAAACAACTTGTTTCTAAATTGCATTTCATACTTCATTGAAAGATTTTGAAAAATGAAAAATAAAGAAAAAGCAGGTTTAAGAGAGTAGAATATGGCTCCTTAGAATACTAACTTTAGTCAGCAGATTGTGAAAATGAAGTTGTCTTAGCGTGGTGGGTTTTTTACTTGTTTATTGTTCTATTTTTAACTTGTCTGACAGATTTGAAATGTACATTATTGCCTATTTAACTGTAATACCAAAAACTTCAGCACACAACTTAACTGTGAAGAACCTTCCAAAAATGTGAATATTTATCATTATCCATAGTTTGAAAATTTAGTCTCCTCTTCACTGGTGTTTTCTTCAGTGTAGAAGAGATCTAAGTAAACATGCATGGATGCTTGAAGTTACTGAATATCAGTTTTTAATGCACACTAATGGAAGGAAATTACATTAATGTGAACTGTTCAAACCATTATCGCATTCTTACTGAGGACAGAAAGTCCTGTCACAGAACAGCCAGCCTAATTTCTTGCGGAAGATGTGTTGATTTCCTTTCAAAAAAAGAGCAGTTTTTTTTTGCTCTGGAGAAGAAGCAGAAATTGAAACCTTAATACAGCACAGGTCTTCTCAGTCCAAGTCAAACACCTCATTTTTTCAGCCACATAAAGCTTTGGCTTGTACAGTAAGCAACGATAATCCCACCTGGAAATAACCCAAGTGAGCAAATTATGAATTTTAGTACAGATAAAGATGTGCAGGCAACAAAACTTCTGATGTAGCCTATCATAATGATGACTACAGAAAGCATTTGTCTTTGATTTACATGGCCTTTTCCAGACACATTCCGTGTTAAGCATCCTCAAGTTTAATAAAAATCACGTAAGTGGCAAATATCCTAGCAAAACTCAAAAAAAAAAAAAAGTCTATCTCACCTTTCAAGGTCCTTCCACAGATTTTATAACAAATGACAAAGGAGATAGAGTCAGACAACTGTTGTAAGAGATAGGAAATTCATAAATGTTCCCAGCCTTTTTTAAACTCATTTTAACCATGAGCTACATGATTTATTTCAGAGTAACAGGATTAGTGAATATCTTTTGGTTGGTAGATGCAAAAAAACCCTCTGTAAACCCATTTGTCACTCCTAGGTGGCAACTGTAAAATTACTTGCAATAGGAAAACAGCCTATGGAGTAACGGATGAACATGATACAAAAATATATTTAGCCAAGTATTATATCTGCTTCAATGCTCTTCTGACAATAAGAACACCGAACACAGAGCATTTGAGCTTAGATCAGCTTAGTCACCTGGCCTGTGATTTCTGTAGCATATGATTCAGTACGGCTGATGCTCTGATACAGTTCCACTACAAGAATCTTTTAAATGAAAGTGTTTTAAGATAAACCACTAATGGAAAAGCCTATTTTCATCAACATTTTAAATTTTATCCCACACAAGGTTTGTCTACTTGCAGTGAAGCATAGAGCTACCTCGGCAAGCTCCATAGAACACTAGCTCAGGTGCTGGAAACAGCCTAACTAAAGCAGCATTGTCCTCCAGAGGATCTCTGTCCAGTATTAGCTGGACTTCTCCTAAGCCTTTGGCAAGCAGTAAGTAAAACCAGGTGAAACACTTCTTACTAGTCAGCGCAGACATATTCAAAAGGGAGAGCAGAGGGTGCTAAACTACATTGGGTCCTCCTCCACAGTCTCTCTGACTGTATCAGTGTCTGCAAGAGGAGACAGCAATATGTAGCTGCATTGCAGTCAGCAAGGAACCATTAAATCTCTCTGTACTGTTTGGAGTTCCATCTTGACACCAGAAGTGAGTAAAAACTCTGCAATCTCTGTAACACAGGAGTGCAGGCGGGGCACAGCCATGTTGCCAGGTTTTCAAGCTAATAGTAATGTACGCAAATCATGCAAGGAAGGAAATAAATTCGGTCACAACATCTAAGCGGCTTGCTTTATTGAAACTGAAAACGTTCCCATCTTTAATACTACACATTTTAAAACCAATTTTAAGAAAATTAAAAAATCCCATGGAATTAATTTTTTCTAAGAATTGTTAGTATGGTCTTTGATTGCATGTCTGTGTAACCTTTCTTCTGTCTAGCTTTCTGCAAGGGAGGGACCTTTTTCTGAGAAAGCAATGCTTAAAAATACCTTAACTGCAAGAGCGGGCACAAATCTTTCCAACTTCTTTACCACCTGTCCTTGCAGAGAAGAGTTTCCTTCCCACTCCTTCAGACTACCCTTGATGAGAAGCATTATAGAAGGCTAGTAAACCTTTGAAGAGGATGGGACTTCTTTTCTTTAAGGCCCATTTACAGCAAGCAAAGCTTGGCTATTGAATTGACTTTCAAGAGAGGAAATTATAATTTTAACTTTAGAATTATCAATTTTAATACCATTTAGTGCACAAAAAAATCATTAAAATTGTGTTGCATTTTAGAAATTTTTTTGCTGTATTATAAATAGAGATATTCAAATGTACTTGCATTTCCCACAGTTTTCAGTTTGATTTTTATGGGGTATGATCTGATCTTCTTTCTAGAACTGTCAAGTTTGTAAATTAAAATCCAGGTAAACACATATTTATTGAAAAGCATAACCCAAACAATTAAACATGTGTATTTTCAAATTTTCATAACTTTCCCTCCAAAAAGTAAACAAAAAATTTGGTGAAGATATACTTCATATAGTGGTTTAGCTAACCAGTACTAAAGGGTTTACCTGTGGTTTATTTACATGAATGGTTTAATTATTGTAAATTGATCTACTTGTATTTTCCCTTTGATATAGTCTTTGATTTACAAATCTACATGAGGAACTATATGTGTAACTGTATTTTAAAATAAGGGGCATTTTTAAGAGCTTTTTTCTGAAAATGTTATAAACTAAGAAAAAAGTGAAGAGGGAGGTACAGAGCCAGAACTTTTACATACAATTTTATAGATATCTGGAAGAAATATAGAAAATGGTGAGACAGGAAGGAGGAGGAATCATATTTCTTTGTGAAACAAGTTTGTGGTATTTTTAAGAAGTGTAATCTCTCAGAATTCATGCCTAACTACTTTTTTTAATTGAAGTGGCAGATTTAGATTTTAGAAGTTCTGGTTGTAACAGGAGAATCATAAAATCATAGAATCATAGGTTGGAAAAGACCTCTAAGATCATCGAGTCCAGCCATCCATCCAACACCACCATTCCTACTAAACCATATCCTGAAGTGCCACATCTACACATTTTTTAAACACCTCCAGGGATGGTGACTCCACCACCTCCTTGGGCAGCCTGTTCCAGTGCCTGACCACTCTTTCTGTGAAGACATTTTTCCCGACAAATTATTAGGAATTCTTTGTAAAGAATACTGGAAGTTGTTTGTTCTTCTTCCCTGATAAATAATGAGACCAGATTTTTGTATTGCATATGCTGCACCACATCTTTTAAGATACGTAATATTCTTAATTATGAACCTGTCACAAAGAGACTCAGTCACAGTACAGAACCACTTTGGTCTGTTGTGGAAGAGCTTCATTGTTATATCGCTCCATGTTCACCTCCTCAAAGTAAGGCAGTGAAATGTACATTTTGCCAGCTAAGAGCAAATTTCCCCATTCCATGTTTCCCATCTTTCTTTACCAATGAGTAAGAGAGAATTGTAAGTGACCACGTACTTAATATTTCACTAGTTGGATCATACACTATGACATTTCTTGGAAAACGAGTGCATTTGTTACAGAAAAAATCTCTTTCCATACTACTACTTGGCCACATGTACTAAATTTTGTTTCTGTCCATTTCAGCAGTTAAAGAGAAAGCCAGTTGCCTAGGAAAGATTCATTGCTGACAAGATGTTCTGGAAAAATGGAGAGGCAAGTTCTTTGATCATTACACAAACAGAAGAAACACTGAATTAAGATGCCACTCTGTGGTGCTGCCTCTCTCTGTTACTGAAAGTGGGGTGTGTGTCTCTCTGATTGGGCAGAAGGAAACCCATGCAGGAGAGAAGCAGCCTTTCATTTCAATATGCTGAAATTAATGGTCTTTAACTTTCTTTTGGAACCGTTGAGACAGACATTTTCTCACCAGATTCCAAAAGGCACCAAAGTAATGTGCAGAAACTAAATGGGGAATGTAAAGGGTCATTACTCTGGAGAAACACCCCCAATATTTTCTCATATGTATCCCAGTTTATATGGGCATACATCTCCCTTCACTGTGTCACAGAATATCTTAGTGCATAAAATGAGGAAAGAGATGCCAAAGCAGGGGTTATAGACTCTTGTTTTGATCCATTGGTTTGGCTTTAAGTTCCAGTTCTCTGATACTGATGTCCAAAATTATAATGATTGTTCAAATTTAATAATCATCGTACAAAAAATAAAGATTATGTAAGTTTTATCACAGTATTTTCAGTGTAAATATTTGAAACGAAAGTATTGAAATAGTTCATTCAATGTATAGCTAGAACACTTGAATAATATTTATGATAACAGGAATCCTTTTTGGGTTTTTAAAATTAATTTTATTACTATTCTTATTACCTTGTGATAAACAGCTCTGTTCCCACAGAAGGTTTGATTTGAAAATGCTTGCAATTTCCCTTAGAAGAAATGTAACAGAATTTTCCAGACTCCAAAGTGAAAATCTTTTCTCCCTGATGGCATCCTGTATTCCCTTACAAATTTATTTTTCCTTATTTTATCTAAACAGTAGTAACCGCTTCTTTCTTGCTTTCCATTTAATAAAAACTTTTTTTTAAGCATATTAATATACCACAGGCAAATGGAACGTTTTTCCTTTCCAGTGCCACAGTGCATTCCCTCAGCTTTAAGAACCAAAATGTTCTTGTACCTATTGATTCTGCCCTCAGGCAAGTACTATTTCACACTTGAGTAGAATTCAGTCAAAATTTGAATGAGGGCTACAGATCTCAAAGGTGATTCATTTTCAGTGAGTGACTGAAAAAGGGAAACAAATTATTACCCAATGAAGAAAAGAGCGACACATGAGCTCAACCATGTTATCAGACAATAGAGCCTCTTCCTGATGAAGAAGGAAAGAGAAACCAAGACTTGACACTTGCCGATAACAGAACAGTCTCTATTCTGTTCCAAATGAAATTAAACAGTCTGTCTTCATTTTATTGTTGGGGTGGCTCTCATTTTATGCCTCAGCAGTACCAATCTACAACCTTTTTTTTCTCTGCCAATGGTAAACCAAATATCCTTGCATTTCACAGTGGTGTTAACTCTTTCTTAAGTTTGAGGAAACAACAAAAAAAAGTTATCTTTTCCTGGACTGTTATTTTAAATATTTTTTTGTAAGACATTAACTTTCTGATCAATCACTGTCAAATATGATTTTTTTTTTCTTCAGGTTAGGTAATATATAAGGCCAGCACCCAAAATTCGTATAACCCATGTTTTATCTTTTATGAAGATAAATTTACTCTCTCTTCTTGATTTTAAGTCTTTCCTCTTCCAGGATGATAATATCACCAGTACTACTACTACTAGTTGTTGCTAGTATAGCAGCAAAAGCATGGTTGTCTCAGGACAAATTAAAATTTCTAACACAAAAGCAGGCATATAAAAAAAATAACAGTGTGATTAATAACTAGAACAAACTATTAGAAGAAAAACTGGTTTTCTGTTTAGATTTAGGCACATTTATTTTAAGCATAAAAACATTTTTGTGGGAATAACTAAGCAAAGACTTAGCGGTTCATGACATACAGGGTCATAATAACAGTAGCATTTGGTCATAGCCATTCTGCATCTAGGATTATCAGGTTATTAAAAATATAAACTAACATGTGGTCTCACAATTAGATGTATATGAAATAAAATGAGCAAAAGCATACTCCCCATTCTCAGAAAAAACATCCAGACCTAGAGATTAGTCATTCCTTAGATTCCTTACCTACTACTTGGTGGTAGTTGCTAACATCTCCCTATTAAAGTGCTGTTAGCACAGACACAGACACAACTAGAAGAATATCATATACAAGAGCTAAAGCTATAAGCCATGCTGCCATGAGAAACCGATCACCTATTACCGTCATTTCTGTATGAAAGACCACCTCCGTACCACAGAACCAAGCTGGCAAGTGCTGGGGAAACTACAGCAGCTGCATAAAAGGTCCACTTGAAGATGCTTTTAGGCAGCAAGCAGTAGTGATGGCCAGCAGAAAAAATATCTTCTGCTTAGAGAGTAAGTATAATACTGAAGGCCGTATTGTCTGGGGCTTGGCTTTGCTGAAGCTATTTGCAAGTAAACTGTAGAACCAAGTCTACTTTGAGTGATTTTAAAATTTCAGATTTGTGCTGTCAAATTTGGCCTGTCATGGTATATCAAAGTTAAAATATCATGGCAGCTCAAAGTTAATTTTTTATGGTGCTCACCTAGATAGCATGTCTGACTCAAGTAGTCATTCTGTAAGACAATTTTTAATCACAGCTCTGTCATCTGAAGTTACCTACACTCCAGTTAGCCATTCAGGGAAGGAAGCCCTCCTAGTTTCAGTTTAATTTGACCAGGAGCCTCTAGTAACGGTGGAAGGATCTCCTGTGTACAGGTAAAATCGCTTAGACATGCTTCTGACACTCTCATGTGTGTCATTGATTGTTTCAGGAGAATTTTAGGACACAATCTGTCACTGATTACAAACAGTACTGAGGAGATAGTGTCTGCAAAGTTCAAGAAACGTAGATTTCAGAAATCTATAATACTCAGTAGGATGACAGTGACAAAACTTAAATGTCTAAAAACACTGTGAGGGCAAGCTTTTTAGACTTTTGTAGCACAAGTCAGCAGAGTTGATCAAAAGACATGTTTAATTTTTTTTTTTGTTTCTGTGAAAAATCTTGATAGACTTCGTAAGTAACATGACTTGTATACATGACTTATTCTACCCATTGCTTAAAAAAAAAAAAGGTAGAATTTTCTGATAACCTTCCCCTGTTCTGAGGCTGGTCCTGAACATCAGAACTGCATCCACTGTGCACCACCAGCAGCTAATAAAATTTGTTATTCTTCTTACAGCACAGGAAAACCAACAGCATAACTGACTGTACACTAACGTGTACTCAGATTTTGGAGGCTGACCAGTCATGAATATGTTAGTCTGCTAATGTGATTGCATAACCTTTAAAACTAAATTAAATTAATACATCATAAACAGGACTAAACTGACAGATCAAATTATTTCCTAGATAAGAGAGAAGACAAAAACCAGTACTTTTGTTTTTAAACTTTCTCACTTCCATGAAAAAAATTAAAACACAACCAAGACTTCAATTCAGAGTTTAAAAGTAATTTTCATCTAGCCTCTGACCAGTACAGAAATATTTTCAACAGTAAGAAAGTCAGCAGATGAGATAAACACTGAAGTTCTTCTGTAAATATGAGCATGCCCTCATGACACCCAGCAGTAACTCTGGCAAACACATGCAAGTTTATTGTTAGGTCACTAAGGGTACTTACCTATTTACATATTGAAGGATCGTATCAGCAAAAGGTTAAATCCTGAATTGCCCTCTGTTCCATGAGTATAGTCCACGAAATGATTAGTGCAATGATGTCTCTCTCAGAGCCTTGTAAATGAGCTTTCGGAAACCTTACTGTACATTCTAAACCATGCTCTGCAGCAGAGGAACTCCTATTTCTTTCTTACAGGCAGAAGAAGGTCTACACACAGACTGTCCTTCTCAGACTCATATGCAAAGTGACTGATGGTGTCACAAATCAGACTTAGGATTTCCCAGGCATAGTGAAAGCCTGGAGTGCAGAGGCAGTCCCAGGCTACAACGGACTGACAGGCTAAGTCCAAGACAGCCCCATGTTAGGACGTAAAGAATGGAGTCAGACCAGCCAGAATGGCGTCACAGACACTTCTTTATTGCAGCATAATAGTATAGAAATTAATGCTACTCTGGACAGATTCTTTGAAGCTATTAATAAGGGACTGTTGTCCAGCCTGACCTCTACTGTCACCCAGTCCAGGTTGTATGGAAATGAAGCTCAGGCTCCAGCAGGAAATTGAGTCAACATGTAACCTTACCTCCTCCTTCCTGAGACATAAAAAATCACAGGCTTAGATCACCAAGGAAGATACAGTGATTTTCAAACTACCTGCCTTACTACAATGTATTTATAATTTTCACCCTATCCCACTATTTTTCTCTAATTACCTAGCTAAATTTGGCACAGAGATTCTTTTATACTGAAACAGAGACAGTCGATACCCCTTCACAGCTGCTGGGTCATAGCCCTCCTTCTTCCACAATTCTAAAGCAGTGTTAAAGTTGAGAAGAGGCTGTAAAGGTAACTGTTTTATGACAAAACGCTAACAAGCAATGGTCTGAAAATATGTTGTCCTAGACATCATGAAAAACACGATAAATAAGCCACGGAGAGTAGAAACAGCAGGTGGAGATTAAGTGAGTTATTACTCAGTGGTGAGAGGAAAAGGGAGATGAGACGAATTAGTGGAGAAGGGACAATGAGATGAGTACACTTAAACTACAAGTGTCTAGCCTGAAAGACAGCACATTTAGTGATTGAAGACAGGGAGTAATAGACCAGCAGAAAGAATGTGTAGGTTAGAGTCGCACAGCGAGAAATGGGAACACAGACACACTTCTCATGATGGTTCAGAAAACATCACTCAGACCAGTTGTTCCCTACTGCAGTGTCATAAAGACGGCAGATGGCAAAGTGCTAACTGCACCAGAGGGCTTTAAGAAACACTGGGGAGAAAGGAAAATAAGTTGTAAGTATTTGGGGACGATCCAAAATTGAGGCTAATGAGTTATTGTTGGGAAAAGACAGGCCTTCAACTCCTGTGGTGCAGAAATTAAAACTAAAATGGTGAGGGAAAAAAAAGCTTTTAAGCTACAAGAGACTTTTGACGGAGACAGTACTGTGACTGAGTTCATAAAGGAGACTGACAACTGTGCAATTAGCATGTTTTCGGAAAACTCATTCATGCAAATGGGAAGCAGAGGAGGGGCCCTGAAGTTTGTAACAAATCAGCCCGCATCAAAAGGAAACCTCAGGGCAGAGTGTGAGCCCTGCAGAACAGTCGTATTTGTCTCACCATCTATTTTGCTTCTGCTGTTGCTGCTGCATGTCACGCTAAAATGGACCTTAAGCTATATTAAGGCAACTCAGATTGTTTGTGGCAACATCAAAGGAGGGTTAGAAGAAATCAGGACTGGGGGAATACACTTAAGGCCCATGCCTTGCAGCAGAATATTCCTGACGGAAAGGCCAATCAATAAATGAAATGTTCTGGTTTGGCTGCAGCCAGCAACAAAAAGCGCCACGCGGCCACCCCTCCCCCTGTCGCGGTGCGGAGGAGAATGGAAAGAAAGAGGCAGAGACTGGTGGGTCGGGATAAGGGCAGTTTAACAGAACAGTAAACAAAGGGAACAGGAACAACAACGGTACAGATAAGGAGAAAACACAACACAAACCACACGACTCACAGAGCCATTCTCCGGGACCAGACCGGTGCCGTGCGCTCCTGAGCCGCGAGTGAGTTCCCCCCGCCCAGCTCCCCCCGACCAGAACCCAGCATGACAGCACATGGTATGGAATACCCTGCTCTGTTTGGCCAGGTTGGGTCAGCCAGCCCGGCTGTGTCCCTTCCTGGATTCTGGTGAAAATTAACCCTGTCCTGCCCAAACCCAGGACATCATCCACCCCTTATTCCATACCATCTACGTCATGCCCAGGTGCCCCATTGTCCAGTTGATCACCACCACCTCTCTTGTCTCCAGATATCATTCCCTTAGTCTACAGATCATCACTCTAAAGTGTCCGTTGAGTTCATTTAATCCATGACTTCTGGCTCTATCTGTCATAATGGTCTTCCGTGGCAGGAGAGGTGATGTGTGGTGATGGGCGGTCACTTGCTGCATCCGGACCTCACGGCTGATGTATCTGGTGCGGCCCGTGCCCACAGTCTGCAGGTTGGAGACGTCGATCTCGATGAAGTTGCTGGGTGCCAGTTGTTGAAAACCAGGTCCAGTTCCATC
>Ga0065711_1033335_pt1 | contig 25690 bp, 8 predicted proteins | sample Hoacrofraction12_FD_59098 | JGI IMG/M metagenome (GOLD analysis project Ga0065711, IMG submission 59098) | Hoatzin crop microbial communities from Cojedes, Venezuela - Epithelial fraction 12 v2 (version 2) | ecosystem: Host-associated > Birds > Digestive system > Esophagus > Crop | place...
ACCCGCCTGGACAAGGTCCTCTACAACCTACTGTAGGTGACCCTGCTTCGGCAGGAGGGTTGGACTAGATGACCCACAGAGGTCCCTTCCAACCCCTACTATTCTGTGATTCTGTGATTCTGTGAACAGCCATTAGAGTTATCTTTCTCATCTTGAGCAGACACTTAGAAAGGTGTAATGAAATGTTTTAGCATTTGCATAGCGAAAGTAGCATGCAGTGAGTAATAGAGAGTTGTGAATCTAGCACTTCTTCATACTCAGAGTGCTTAAGCCTTTTGGGAGTTGGTGGGATTGGAAAAGACATCCCTGCAGTGAGGGAGCTTTCTTTGAGAAGATGTTTTCTTGTTGAGGGACATCTCTTTCAAACATGAAACCTTGCAGTCCTCTGTTCCTTACTGTATGGGTAGTTGCTTCCTCTATATTTGCACATAGCTCTCCTAACCAGAGAAAGAGGAAACCCACAAAGCTTTCTGGTTAGCTGGAGTCAACGCTGTATGCTTTGGCAACAGTTCAGATGATGGCAAGCTTTTTTGTGCTTCCTTTCCTCAAGTAAGATGGTAGTGTGAGGGGTGTTTTCAGTTGCAGCATTTCAACGTGGGATGGAGAAACGGTTTCCTGCCTATGGAGACATGCAGTATATGGGATCAAATAAGCCTGGTAAACTTCACTTTAGGATGTTTAAAGAAAGTCTAAATCCATCCCAGAATGATAATTACCAGTTGTCTTCAGAACTCATGAGACTTGGGTTAAGTAGTTGTCGTAGTTTAACTTGGCAGCTGGCAACTAAGCACTAGACAGTTGCTCTATCACCTCTCCCCCTACAGCAGGATGGGGAGGAGAAGGGAAAACTCGTGGGATGAGACAAAGCCAGTTTCGTAAGTCAACAAAGGAAATACTAGTACTAATACTGATAATAGTAATGGCAATAATAATAATAATGAATATGCAAACCAAACTGTATACAATACAATTTTTCTCACCATCTGACAACCAATTCACAGCCCCAAAAAGGTTTGAACTCCCAGCTGAGAGTGGATTTGAAAAAACTCATGGAAACCGAAAACCCGATAGCCTTCTTCCCCCTGGCCAAACCCATTCAGAAACCGAGTGTGGTGTCTATGGTATGGAATATTTCCGTTGGCCAGCTTAGCTATCTGTCTGGCTGTGTTCCTTCCCAGCTCCTGCACACCTGCTCATTAGCTGAATATGAGAAACTGGAAAAAGGCTTTGATTTATGGCAGCAACTGAAAAAGTCAATGTTACCAACATTCTTCTACTACATCCAAAACACAGCAGGGAGGAAAATTATCCCAGCCAAAACCAGGACAGTAGTGAAAGACAGAGATGGCAAACCTAGTGGTTGTGTCTGTGGGAGTCAGTGCAGAAACTGAGTAGCTGCTATGTTCTCTTCTTTGCATGGAAGGAACCTGGAAGAACTAACCGAATGAGTGAGGCTGCAAACAGCTGAAGGGTGTTTTGAGTTACTCTTGAAAAAACATCTGATTTTTCATGTGTGACAGGGTTACAGGTCCCATGAGCAGGGAGTTGGTATTAAAATACCACATACCCATTTAAAGCTGTACTAAAATAACCATTGCATATGATTGCCATCAGGAATTTAAGGCAAGTGTTCCATTCAGATGCTCTGGAGTAGAGCACTGACTGGGTACCAGAGCAGTGGTGGTGAATTGCTGTCAGAAGGCGATGGTGCACAGTTTGTTTCTGGATGTGCATTTTCTTTCTGGTTACAGTTAATGACTGAAAATATTTTGAGCTTTGAGTAGATCTGAAAGAGAAGAAAGGGTGCTTGTTAAAATTGCAATCACCTTGAAACTGGAAAGATCTGCAAAAGTATTAGAGGACCAAATGACTTCAAAACACTGTTGTGAAATGCTGAAAATGTTTAAGAGTGTTTGATGGAAATATGTGGAAGGTACCATGCTAGAGAGGTATACCACAGAAATGGGTAAACGACAGTCATATTTGTAGTGAGGAGAGCTAGAAATAGTTAGATTAAACTGCAGAGAGAAAAATTTTCAGATGAAGGGATACAAGGTCTTAGAATGAAGTTGCCTTTGATTGTTGAATCCCCATTTTTGCAGACCGTTAAGGACTGATTGGGCATGTGTCTGTCATGAAGAGCAGCTGTGGTGTTCATCCAGCTCTGAAGACAATAGTTTATGTGGCCTTACAAAGCTTCTTCTGGTGCTCCTTAGTTGTGATTTTTATAACTGAAGATAGCAGAAACGTTGTGTAACCCTCAGCAACTGCAGAGTGGTCTTCTGAGAAGGCTTTAAAATGGGTGGGATGAAAAATGTCTGGGTTTAGTAGCGAGAAGTGTTCTTCACATTGTGGGACAACAAGTCTTGTGTGAAAGGCTAGCTACAGTGTTCAGGGTATTCATGTGAGGTTCTGCAATGTGAGCAGCTTAAAAGGAAATCTCGCTGTGACAGGACACGGTTTTTATTGTGCCATTTTGACTATTTCCTTATTGATTTACCTAGCTGTTGGATTAAAAATACTGAATTCTGTGGTGGCCCTCTCTGTTGGAGAACTATCTTCTAGATTTGGATCCTGAATGGTTTCTTGGTCAAAACGTATGTATTTGTATTGCAAATATCAGAAAGAGTCCCATTGTAAATTGGGCTTGCATTTTGTTCTTAGGTCAAATGGGTTGTCACAGCAGCATTATGTACAGGAGCAGAGTCAGTCAGGCTGGCTGCTGTAATTCCTGTCCTACAGCCTTTTTGATCTACTGTGCAGACATTGAACGCTGTCGCACTATCACAACCACTACGTATTTGAGTGTAGAATATTATAAGAATACGGTTCTTGTTTTGAGAAGAAAACTCAGTCATAGCTAGGAGGAAATCAGGACTTTAATTTATATTTCAGCATAGACTCTGGGCTGGTGTTATTTTGAAGAACACTTTATTGGATACGCTGAAGATGTGAAGTTTATTTGGTTGTGTTTCTGTTGAGAGGCTTCTTGCAAGATGAATGGCCTAAAACCATTCTAAAAATACCGTTTTAACTGCCAGAATGAGTGCTTATTGGTCTTGATAGAAACTGACCCCAGGAGGAGATTATACCCCTAAATCTGAGGACTTAAATTTTTATACCACCCAGTAGTGAGAATGACTTACCCTTCCTAAATCTTTTAAAGCTTTTAGTAAGTATGGAGAAATATGTTAGATGCTAATTTGCTCTACGTGGTATATTACTTCCTTGTGCTAGTGTTGCTTGAAATTTGCAGGCTATAGTCAAAAATCATGTTTTAATGCCTGTTAATGAGTTTTGTCTTTACAAAACCTTTTGTTTTCTTTTTTTTCTGTTTGTTCCTAAGGATTATCTTTGCTTTCCTGGGTTGTTTCCAGCTTTCAAACCACATTTATTTCATTGTGTGATCAATTGTATATGACAATGGAAGTTATACAGAAGCAGCAGTTCTCATAGACATTGGCTTATATGTGGATTGGCTGGACTCGTTTTGATTGTGAAGCTGGTGAAGATAACATCCTTTGGAATTTTGTCAGTTTGTACAAGAGATCACCAGAGCTTGTGGATTTCTTTAGAATCTTGGGTAGAGTGTTTCAAGTTCAGTGGATAAATGGAGGACCAGAAATAAACAAAACAAAGCTTATGCAAATAATAACAACACCTTTATAATATTCAGCCTGGTTTTGGAGGATTAGAGGGATTGTGCTTTACTTATACAAGGAAAGTAATATTTCAGCAACCAAGACAGATTTATTTTAGATCAAAAAATACTTTTAAATCCAAGTCCAGAAAATAGCTGAGAAGGTGATATGCTTACTTCACAATATAAAATTATTTTGATTTAAGCTCTGTAATTAGTGTAACCATTTCTTATTACTGATGTTAACAGCTTGTAAGCATCATCTGTATTCTGAAGTTATTTTTTGGTTATGCTGCTCATTTAGGTGTCTGTGTGGAAAAGTGAAAGTGGTGGAAGCAATTTCTTCAGTAGCTGTTATACCACTTTGCTTTCACAGTAGTGCAGCCATTGCGGTCAGCTACCTTTTTTCCTTGATTGTTGCATTTTTGTCCACATCTAAACTAATTATTTTAGTAGAGTTAACTGTAAATGTGAAACCTTTTCACAGATGTAAAATACAAATCAAGGAGTAATAATTCCTCATTGTCATAAACAAAAATGACAGTATTTATAAAACCAATGTAGTATACTTTAGTTTTATTGCAGCTAGAACAGTATGTGTGTGAAATGAATTATAGATGATTATTGCAGGATGAATGTTACAAAAGTGAGAAGTCAAGGTAGTTAATCCATGGAAACCATCATTTCCTGTAGTTAATTACATGACTATAATTCAAATGTTAAACATTTGTCTAAATTACTTTTATATGGGAATCTCAAAACTGTTCTGAATAATTGTTATGATCTAAAACTGAAGAGCAAATAAAACAATTTCTAGACTGACTTTATTCTGAATACGGTCGATGTTTACAAGTATTCTTTCACTGTAATCTACCCATCTTTATGAAGGCCTGTTTTGAAATTTTCTTATATTAAAATACATTTTCAAGGCAATTTTATTATGTCAGGCCAAAATACTCTTTTGTTCAAAATGAGTCCAAACTCTGATTATAGCTTTGGACACCTTCCAAAGTTTTTTACTCAAAATGGTGTTCTTTTTCTTCAACTGGAGGGTGCTAGTTTGCTCACTTTTTGAATGATAATCTTTTCTTTAACTTCCAAAACACCAGCCTGTAAGACAAACAGTCTTTGGGACTGTTTGTAGCAGGTTTTCACTTGAATGGCAGGTTTGATATAGTATCCTGGCACTTAAACTATATTAAATATAAGTTAACTCTAATTGACAAAGATAAACATTTGTACCTACGTCTGGATTTTATTTGCTGCAACCAGTTTCATTTTTCACAGTTGCTCTTGGAGATACTGTTGTATATAATTAGGCTGCTGCAATGCAGGCTTTGCAAAATCTGTAAATTTGCCAGAATTAAGGAGGATTAAGACTGTTTTCCAATTGATATAAACTGTGAAGGTGAATTAACCACTCCCCTTACACTGACATGAGATTTCTGTTGTTAGTGGTTTTTTTCTATGATCTAGATGGAAAAATGAATGTAAAAAAAATTTTTCTTGTAGTGTTTCTACCAGTTCTCGGACTATGTCTCTGCTGTCACAGCTGGAGAAGATCAATTTGGACTCTGTATTAGGAGAAGCAGACAATGCCAGATATGTTACCTCAAAGATTCTTCATCTGGTTCAGAGTCAAGGTAAATATGTAAGTTTTGTGGTTGTAGTAGTTTAGAGTCGTCTTTCTTGTTTTTCTTTAATTTTTGTTTGTGTTTGGTAAACTTGAATATCCATTCCTTTTTGTCACTGATTGTTGAAAACACCTGTTTAAGGCAATGTTCAATGCTATCTAATACAGTATTGGTTACACTGAGTGCATTCTGTGTTGTCAAACAGCTATAATTTAAGTAATACTTCACAGTATATATATGTGTGTGAATATATATATATGAGAAGTAGAAGTATCTGGAAGAGAGCTTTCTTACAGTTTTTTTTCATTACAGTCCGTTGTCTAGGGCATGACAAGATTGTTGAACAAGTGAACGCAAAAATGAGTTAAAATCATTTAAGTCTTTTACTTAGTTTTGTATACATATATGCAGTTTTTAATAGGTTTTACGATTTGAAATGTAGATTTTCTAATCATTCTGCATACGATCGCTTTTTTTTTTTTTCTGCAAGCTAGTGTATTAAAAGAGAAATTGTATTTCTCTCACTGGCAGAAAAAACCAGGAAGGAGATGACTTCCAAGGGCTCCACTGGAATAGAAATTATCCTGTCAACTCTAGAGGTAAAACCTTTTAATCTGTGTGGTTATAGGTACAGAGAAAGTATTAATTTTATCATTGGGTTTTGTGTTATTAAAGCTAGTTGTCCTAGGTAGTCTCCAAAACTTGTGTAGGACTGTAATGAGATATGGTCTTTCTCTCCTTTATTTTTAAATATTCTAAGAAATTATTTGTCAACTGTCAGTTCTAACTAATATTCCATACTGCAAACTAGATTTTAATTGGCTTTATGGTGAATTCAGGCTGCATAGTGGGATGGTTAGGTGGGTAGTTACATCTTAAGCTCTGTTTGATGTAGTGGTGGCAATTTCTCCGAGCTTTGAGTAGCTAAACCACTGCATCGGACTTCTACATTAAGCAAAGAAATCTCTCTGTTTTTTATTGCAGAATACGAAAGATCCTCAAACTATTCTAAATATATTGAATATTCTCATTGAGATAGTCTCCGTTGGTAAGTTTTCATTAAAAAGCAATTTGTGATTATATTCCTATATTATTCTGTAGACTTTTGGGGTGGTTTTATGTTTGCTTGGGGTTCTTTTTGAGGGTTTTTTTTTTTTGTTTCTGATGTTTGCTAAAGGTGATTTATATGCAGAATAAAAAGAACCTAAAGACTGAAGTCACCTTTCAAATAATCATGCACAACTATTTTATGTTGCTATAAGTCTGAGTCCAGCATAGTGCAGTCACATATGAAGAAAATACTGCCATTCTGAAGACCTTCTTTATGGTAACTGTAGCTTGGATACTTAATTGTTCTTTGGCTTCGGAGATACTAGTTGAGTTTTAATTTCTAGGTGGTGGTCGGAGAGCAAGCGTCTTAGTCAGTAAAGGAGGGACACAGATCTTACTGCAGCTGCTTTTGACTGCCAGCAAAGACTCTCCACCAAATGAAGAATTAATGGTGCTTCTTCATACTCTGCTTGCAAAAATTGGTCCAAAAGGTGATAATGATTTACTTGAGTAATATGGCTTAATGCTTTACAGTTTTATAATTGAAACTTAAGAAAAAATTTCTTTCCGTTATTGTATAAGCATCCACATACTCAGAACTGGAGGAGAAAGAAAGAAGTAAAACAGGAGGGGAAAGAATGGTAAAAAGTAAATAGGCAGGATTGACATTATCAGTAGAAAGAATTCATGGTTCATTTAACTTCTGTTTTTTTATAATTTCAAAATTAATGTGATTGATCTTGTATTTCTTTTGATATCAGACAAAAAGATTGGCGTGAAAGCAAGAATTAATGGTGCCCTAAACATATCCTTGAATTTAGTGAAGCAGAATTTGCAGAACAACAGGCTAATAATGCCGTGTCTTCAAGTATTAAGAGTTTACTCAGCCAACTGTAAGTATTGCAGATAATTATTTTCTTTCCCATGTGAGGTAAAAAGTTATACCTAGGAACGGTTAAAATATTGGATCTAAATACTTGTTGAATGTTAGAAGTTTAAAATAATTTTTATTTGAGAACTTGCTTTTTATATCATCAAATTGCTAAATTTCTAATAAAAGCTGTGAAGCATGTTTGTACTTCTTGTATCACACAGTGTGTGTGGTTGTGTGTGTGGTTGTGTGTGTGGGTTTTAATCAGTGCTATTGGATGTGTGGAAGTTTGAGTCATCCAGTTTGGGTGAAGGCTGATGTTTTAAGATCTAAACCAGAAATGCTAACATTGTGCTTGCAAAATACTTCATATTAAAGAATTACTCTCTTTACTATACATGCTTATGATTTTTTTTGCTTTTTATTATTGTGTTTCATTCTTAATTGCTAATTTAAAACTTGATTCACACAGGAAATACTGTATTACTTTATTCAACTTTTCCCTTATTCCATATGTTGAAGTGACCTACGATTGGACTAATATTCTTCCACAAGAGCCTAGTTCATTATTTCAGCAGACAGTAGGAAGTTGATGAAAATTGTGTGGTTCTTGCTATATCTCTACTGTCGGATAGGTGCTCTAAAGTTTTTCCTGTGAGCTCAAAATAGTCATTAAACCTCTTAAAGAAGTGCAAGAAATTGAAAATATAACCACATTCCTCCAAGAGAATTGATTTGATGATCTGTAAGATTGTGTTTTCAGGACATTCACATGAGTACCTACAATTCGTAAAGTCCCAGTACTTTTGAAATGTGGGAGCTTTATTTCTGTTGAGCTGTCTGATAATGAGGTAAAATGGTTCTAAGTGGAAGAGTTTAATACGGATAGTTACATAGCTTAGCTGAAAACTGACTTCATCGTGAAAACGAGCAATTGAACTGAGTCTCTAATCTGAATTCTGCTTAGACCAATTTTATGTTTCTGTATTTCCCACTCCTTAAAAACAGAAGTAGTAGTTGTTCATTACATTCTGATGGGTAGTACTATTTAAAGCTTGTGTGCAATTGCTACCAGAATAGAGTCATAACTCTTCTTAGATACTAGTGGTGTAATATTGCTGCTAATGATGATGAAATTGCAGAATGGGTTCAAGTACTAAATTCTACACTAATAACAGCATTCGTTATGCTGAAGTAAATTCCTAATTGCTCTCTTCCTAGCTTATTAGGAGGGCATATTGCTAAGCTCAATCGGGATTTGAATTTCTGTTCCTGTTTCAGCGGTTTGTATTTTCAGTGGGTGCTGGACTTCAGCCATACATGCATCTAGTGTACATTTCTTGATTGTAGGTCTTAGCATAATTTCTTTTAATTTGCTCCCTTTCAAATAGATCATTTTTCTTTTTTTTTTTTTTTTTTTCTGAGGACATATATGCATAACATGTAGCTCAGGAAAGCTTATACTGGTCAGTGTTTCTAAATTTTACAGCGAATGCTTGGCATTCACATCCTGGTGGACATACCTGTCTATCCTGATACTAAAGCATAATAGCAAGTCATAGAACTCCTTAGACTTGAAATTTTAGAAAGCGTGCTGTCTTGATAAACTGAGATTTATTTTGAAGAAAATAGTCTTTATGATGTATCTTAATACCAAAGATTGCAGAAGCATGCATTGGAAGTCGTACTTGAGTTTTATTCGTAAAGTAATAATAAAGTTTTTTCTTCTTTTCCAAGTTTTGTAAGGATTGGATTATATCACCAATTTTGTGCAGAGTAGTGTCTGCTTGTCATTTTATGTCTTAAAGCATGAACATGCCTAAAATTTTTTTGTACTTCAGAATTAACTCTCATGGATTTTAGTTTGAGTATATAAATTTTTTTTATTTTGCCTTTCTTATTACATTATCTTAAAATGGGTTGTTTTTATCTCTTCCAGCTGTAAATGCAGTGTCATTGGGAAAGAATGGAGTAGTAGAACTGATGTTTAAGATCATCGGCCCTTTCAGTAAAAAGAACACTAGCCTTATGAAGTAAGTAAGATCTCTTTAATATAGGATATGGAAAAGCCTTAGATACATTTCAAAACTTACTTGTAAATGAAAAATAATGTTAGAGAAATCGAATGTGACTCATATTTGAAAGTTAAAGTGAAGGGAGGTGGGAAGGAGAACCAAAAATCTAACAGTCTAACCTAGGAGAGTAACACAGAATATTTTAATGTCTAGTTACAGTACTGGTAAAAGAATATAAATGTTACTTTTGTCTCTAATATTCCTGCATAGAAACTATCCAGTGGTTATCCCAAAATCAGGACAAACAGATCAAGACAATTCCATCATTTTTCAGTTTGTTGAATTAGCTCCCCCATCTTTGTGTTTTTAGAGTGACAGTATCTATTTTGTTTTGTAACAGAATTTTTTTTCTGTTTTATTTCAAAGCAATTATGGACCCTCAGAGCAAAACCATCAAACTTAGAGTAGGAAGTACCAGCAGTACCTGTCTAGTGGGCTGTTGTGTTTTGTTCTGGTTTTTTTTGTTTTTTTTTTTTTAAAAAAGTCACTGCATACATTAAAGTGGTGACATTAGATTCCCCTCCCTACCCTCCCGTATTTTGCTGCTTTTTTTTTTTCTTAAAGTGACTTTAGGGTAAATACAGATAAGTGGATTTAACTGAAGATAGCCCCTTCTTTGTACACTACCAGCTTTTTGAAGCACGTGCCTTTGGAAGACTGGATTTTTCATCTAGTTAGCAAAATAGTAATCTCATGTTGTTCGTATTCTGACTTCAGTACCAAAAAAAAATAGTGTTATGTTATCTAAATCTGGTATTTGTGGTCACTGGAGTATCTTTTAAAAAAATACTCTGCCCCTTTAAGCCTCAGCTAAAATTAGACATGAACTTACTGTGCCATCATGTGAGTAATCATGATATCCTTGTTTAAGGTCTAAGATCAGACGCATGAAATCTATCTTTACAAAGAGGGTACAAATATGTATATATGTTTTCTAATTGTACGTCTTGACTTAATTGAGACAAGCTCTTTGTGTACACGAAAGGTCTTACACTGATGATCTTGTATTGTAGTACAAATTGATGAGCATCACTCCTCAATCTATTCATGCACTGCCCGTTTTGACTTACGGTTTTCTAAAATAGTGTTGTTTGCTTTGTGGAAGTACTTGTTCTGCTACTAGCATAGAAACCTGAGTTGTGAGACTATCTCATCCATGGAGTATGGTTCCTAAACGTTACGTTGTCTCTTACAGTGTTCTTTTGCAAAGACTGAAAATTTGTATAGCCAGTGCACTGATATTTAAATCTCACCATCAGACTTGAGCTATAGCAAGGAGTTGCATGGTATTTTAATAAAATAAAATTTTAAAAGCAAAGTCTGTGATACAAGGCAACCAGGAAAATATGAGGTTAGATACTAAATAAATCTGTTAGCAGTAAACATTTTGTAGAGCTTTACAGTGTTGTAAATTAAGCTTACTGGTTGGTTGTTGTTTTGACTTTTCTTGTTATGTTGACAGGGTTGCTTTAGACACACTTGCTGCATTGCTAAAATCAAGTAAGTCTTTGAGTACAAGAAACTGTTTGTCTAGTTGAGATATATATGTGTTTGTGTATATATACACAGACTAAAACTAATATTAAGTCTGTGGCCAAAACAAAATCAAGGCGAGGAAATGAAGAAATAAGGCTACAGTTTTATGTGCAGTCTCTGGTACTTTAGTATTTGTGGTGTGTGTATATATATATGTTTAACAATTAGTTACTGTCTCTTCAGTTATGCAGCAGACAGGCTGCGCTGCTTCTGCAGAACTGGTCTGGATCCAAGGTGGAGAAATAGGCTTTTACAGTCACTCACCTCAGCCCTTCAGTAATACATAAATACAGCGTAACTCCTGTGCATCTTCTTTATACATACATCTGAAAGTATCTGGTGAATGGCACGGGAAAATATAGGGTTTTGTCAGGTACCTTTCTGAGTAATTAGGTCTTGAGTTCTAATGAGAAGTGTGTCAGTGATGCTCATGAAGTGGAACCAAGGGTAATGAAAGAATGGTCTGTTCCCAGACACGGGCTATCTCTGCTGGCAGCAGTGGACCCTGACAAATGTCGTCTCTGCAGGTGTTGCGCCAGGATTGTAACTGACAAGGAATTGCAAACTCATTCTCTCCAAACAATTGTATAAAAAATACAGTATTCCTAGTAGTTTTAGTGGAGTTGGCTAAGAACTGAGGCGTGATTAGACTTGCAGAAAACCATTTCAGACAAATGATGGGGAACTTCTGTACCAATTAAACAGGGTGCTGAGTTTTCTCATGTTTGATCGGTAGGATACCATCACAGACTCACAGAATGTTCAGGGTTGGAAGGGAGCTCTGTGAATCATCTGGTCCCACCACCCTGCCAAAGCAGGGTCACCTAGAGCAGGCTGCACAGGACCTCCTTCAGGCGGGTTTTGAATATCTCCAGAGAAGGAGACTCCACAACTCCTCTGGGCAGGCTGTTCCGGTGCTTTGTCACCCTAAGAGTAAAGAAGTTCTTCCTCATGTTCAGACGGAACTTCCTATGCTTCAGTTTGTGCCTGTTGCCCCTTGTCCTGTTGCTGGGCGCCACTGAAAAGAGTTTGCCCCATCCGCTTGACAGCCGCCAGTAAGATATTTGTAAGCATTTATAAGGTCCTCTCTCAGCCTTCTCTTCTTCAAACTAAACAAGCCCAGCTCCCTCAGCCTTTCGTCGTAGGAGAAATGCTTCAGTCACCTAGTCATCTTCATAGCCCTCCGCTGGACTGTCTCCAGTAGTTCCTTGTCTTTCGTGAACTAGGGAGCCCAGAACTGGACACAGTACTCCAGATGGGGCCTCACTAGGTCAGAGTAGAGAGGGAGAAGAACCTCCCTCGACCTGCTGGCCACACTCTTCTTAATGCACCCCAGGAGCCCATTGACCTTCTTGGCAACCAGGACACACTGCTGGCTCATGGTTAACCTGTCGTCCACCAGGACACCCAGGTCCCTCTCCACAGAGCTGCTCTCCAGCAGGTCCGCCCTGAGCCTGTACTGGTGCATTGTGTTGTTGCTCCCCAGGTGCAGGACCCTGCATTTTCCCTTGTTGAACTTCATCAGGTTCCTCTGCGCCGAATTCTCCAGCCTGTCCAGGTCTCACTGAATGGCAGCACAGACTTCTGGTGTATCCATCACTCTTCCCAGTTTTGTGTCATCAGCAAACTTTGTGGGGATACGCTCTGTCCCTTCATCCAGGTCATTGATGATGATGATTGATGATACCTTGGTCTTACAGATTTGTGTATTTACTAATTTTGGAATTTCTCCTTCGGAAATTTACGAAAAGAAATATTTCAGAGTTATTGACAGTGTTCTGTTCTGTAAATTAGCAGTTAAACTTTAATGTTGAGGGAACAGATGTTGAAAAGGTGTGTCTTTAAAACAGGAGGTCTTGTGCATTTAGTTGGAGATGCCTTATTCAGTCTTGAGTGGTTTTGACATTGTAACTTCCTACACTTTATATAAATCTTTTCATAAAAACACTAATCTCTGCTGTGTAGAGTCCAGTTGTCATACTGATTACTCAGTATTTGGGGCAGAGGTATTTTGAGTTTATGAAGTTTGAGTGATAGTTGCTGCAGAACTGTATGGATTACAAGCACTAAGAAGTTTATTTCAAATCTTGTATCTACGCAGTGTGTGTGGATAGAGATAAATATACTTTATATAAACACTTTTTTTTCCCAATTTGCAATCTGACAGTATCTTACTGTTACCTGTAAGTGTAATGCATGCTGTTCTGGTAAATAATGAAAATTACATGCAATGTTATTCTGAAGAATGAAGCGTAGATTACTGGCCTCAGTCATTTCTGTTTAGGTTGATGTAAAACTCTGCTGAATGTGGCTAAAATACTACTTTAAATGAAACAATTCAGTTACTTGGGTAAAAAGAATAATTCTAACATTGATTTGAAAGTAATGTTGAAATAATTGGGCAATTTTTAAATTTTCTTTCCTAACTTTTTTTTTATTAAGGAACAAATGCCAGGAGAGCGGTAGACAGAGGATATGTGCAGGTGCTTTTAACGATTTATGTTGATTGGCACCGTAATGATAGTCGACACAGGTACATGCTGATACGTAAAGGAGTTTTACAGTGCATTAAAAGTGTTACAAACATCAAATTGGGAAGAAAAGCATTCATTGATGCCAATGGGATGAAAATTCTTTACAACACTTCACAAGTAAGTTTATCTCAGTTGTTTTTTTGTTAGTGGTTTTTTTTGCCTCTTTGGCTTTAAAAACACGTCCAGACCTCAAATTTGTCATATTTCTTTTATGATATTTGTGGTCATTTCTGATCATGCTGGTAAGGATTATTTTCTGTATTTGACTAAAGCGGAATGAAGGAGTACAGAATTAAATTAATATTTGCTGTTATTTGACTGTGACTATCTCGGGGAGGGGCTGTTGAATTTAATTTTAAAAAAGGAGGGGGAAGTCTTTTAATTTTCGAGTTTAGGTTTTTGAAAAGGGTGAATTTGAGTGGTAAAGTTCTTGTGGCCTTCCATGGAGACATTAGCAAAATTTATTTTAAACACAATACATTGTCATTAGTGAATTCTAGAAATCTGTAAAACAAATCTCCTTTGACTATTCATTTAAGAGATACTTTCTTCTTGTCTTCATTATTTTCCTGTTAATAGGAGTGCCTTGCGGTAAGAACTCTTGATCCCCTTGTCAACACATCCAGCCTAATAATGAGAAAATGTTTTCCTAAAAATCGTCTTCCTTTACCAACTATTAAAAGTGCTTTTCACTTCCAACTCCCAGTTATTCCTGCCAGTGGTCCTGTGGCTCAGCTGTACAATTTGCCTCCTGATGGTATGGTAATTTTGTAATATTTTGTCTTTGAGTATGTCTAACATTGCTTTATGTAAGGTGGAATCAATTGCAGTTATTTCTGTTCTCCACTAAAACTTGCACTCTGAGACTCTTTTCAGCTAGCAAAGAGTCTGTGACTGTTGGTGTGGAGCACCAGTTTGTAGTGTTAGGTCTTAACTGATGAAAATTCTGTCGGCACATATGTGGTTATGTTTCTGAGATATTAAAAAAAAACCCCAGGAACTAAAATGTGATGTTCATCAAACTCCGAAGTGTAAAGCATAAACCATACATACTAGTCTACAATGGGCTCTCTTTTTAACTCACTTATCATATACATTCTCCTATGTGAAATGTAGTGTAGTGTACAGCCTGTTTTACAGGAATGTATATGCCTTGATTTCTTTCTCTTACTCTGATAAGCTGGATGTAGTGAATTTAGATTAACACACTCCATTTGAAGCATTGTTTTTTGAATTACTGTGCTTATTCCTTCATTTGCGTGATGGGATAAGTAGAGCTGTTTTCTTGGATTGTTGCAGTCACTTAGGCAACACTTCTCTGCAAAGCATATGTATGGTGCCTTACGAGAAATGGATTTATCCAATTGTGAACACCTTTCATTATTTTGGGGTAATTAATGCATTTTCAGGTATGATGAAACAGCTTGGTACCTGGGTAAGCAACTCATGAAGTTGCTGTCAGATATTTACTCTAAAATGAAGATGCAAAATCAGACTTCTTAATATCTTCTTATTCACAGTATCTCCTGAAATAAAATGCAATCACAGTTGGGTTCATATGAGTCAGAATGAAACTGCAGGAGCTTCGAGTTTGTTTATGTTTTGTCTTCAAAGTAGAAAATAGATTTAGAAGTGTGTTCCAAAATCCACAGAAATTAAACCTCTACATAGTATAGTATTTTTGGTATTTGTATGTGGCATAATATCCATTTGGAAACTTCTATTGTGTTGAAGTAGACCACTGACAGGTTTTTTTATCTATTAAAAAAAGAAGTGAAAAACCTGAGGAAATAGGACACGTAGGATATTATTTTTAAAGAAAAACTTCTGTATTAAAAGACACGTAGAATGTTGGGCTGGGTATTATAAGTGTAATCTTATATAGTCAGCATTGTAAAAGCAATAAATGTAGTCATTCTGAATACACTAGAAAATCAGTATAATTTGTGAGCCCCTTACTGACAAAAAGCAAATTTCCTGCATGGAAAACACTCTTTCAGAAAACAACAAAAAATCCCAGCACTCAAACTGCATGAGATTTCTAGATAAAGGTCAAATTTGCCCCTAGTAAGCAGAACATCTGCCAGAATAACCAGTTAATGCCCACTTCCACGTATGAGCAAGTTAGCCCAATTCTCCTTAGTCATGTCGAAAAAATTCAATTCATTTGCTTCCTCTTGATTTTCTTTGTTAAAAAAGGAGAAGTCCTAGATCCTGCAGTATACTAGTCTCTAACTCAAGTAAGAATTAGTCATTAGCGTCCTGATAGTTCCACATCTCTAAAAAACAACATCGTGCTGTATGTTTTGGGGGTAAAATTTAGTTCCCAACCTGTCCATGCTAAGCAGTTGCAGTGACCACACTGCTTGACTACTTCCCTTACTGGTTGAATTTCCAGTGATAAATTTCTGACTTTTTTTTTTTTTTTTTAATTGTTAGGTCCCATTTAAGCAAGACAGAAAGGGTACTTTGTCCCACTGTTGCCTGATACTGGGTCAATACTAGCTGAGATGACTAAAAGCTGCTGAGACCTCAAATTGTTTTGGACATCATTAATACTTACTTTGGGAAAAGGTGTCTGAGCCTTCTCATTTTGTGCTGACCTCAAGCCATGCTGAGATGTTCTTGGCACCTCCATATTATAAATCATTTCTAGTGGCTGTCTACTGTCATGCTGGGTTATTTGGGGCAGGGAGTGAGTGGGTATTTTTTGGTTTTGTTTTGCTTTGTTTAAACCAGAGACCTTTGTTTTAACTTAAAACTGGACAAAAATGTAATAAACTGAGTCTTCAGTATTGTCAAATAAGCATTTTGTTTTGTAAATCTGGTAACAGTAATTAATATTTACGAGTAGGTTTTCACAGTTTTTTCAAATGGTAAGTGAAAAAGAAGATAAACCCAGGACATAGAAACTTTTTGAGCATATATATTGGATTAAGTGTATAATCTGCTTTACAAAATTTTGTGTATCATAGTGGATGATGTAGTAGATGAAAGTGATGATAATGAAGATGCTGAAACGGAATCAGAAATTGAAACTGAAAATGATGATGACAAGGACCAACAATTTAAGGTTGGTATGAGACATAATTGACAGGCAAAAATCAAGCATAACAGTTTTCTATTTTTGTAAGTTGCTTGAATCATGTATACAGCCATATATTTAAAGTGTTGACAAGAAATTGCCCTGAAAACCTCCTCAAAGTCAAAAATTAAGAAAGCTCCTGAAACTGAAGGAAGATGAGTGCTGCTTGAAAATATCAACCTTTGTTGTTCAGATTGCTTCAAGATTTTTATCAAAACCTGTTTGCTTCACACTTGATGTGTCTGGAGTACAGTGGAACAGAACTACGAACTCTTTTAGTAGTGTTCTGTTCCTAACTTGTATTTCTCTCAGCCCGCTCTTCCCATCTAAGCTGCTTAGGATGCAGGAGTGGCTTTAACTGTTTCCATCATTCTAGACTGGGATTGGTTCAGTCAGTGTTTCAGCAAGGTAACTTTAAAGTTGAACTGACTGTAGAGGTGGAGATCACACCTCTCACTGTTCTGTGACTGTGGGAAGGTCTTGTTCTGCTTTCCAGCTGCCTGTCAGAACATGAAAGGACGTTTGGTCAAAATTGCCTGATTCTATGTTTCTGTGTTACGTATGTTGAGTTAATTGAATTGTCTGTCCATGGACTGGAATGATAAATTTTATTTAAGGCTCTCATGAGTCGTGATGAAGGGAGAATCTTCCAAAGAAGCAATTATTTCCTTGTCGCTGCAATCAGATGGTATCTCCACATTCCAAGTTGCAATAGTGGGATTACACACAGTATTCATGTAAAGTGTAGTCTGATGTCTGTGCATAATATATTTGGATGAAAGCAAGAAAATGGAGATATTTGTAATATTTCTGTTGAAGCGGAGGCCTTGGCATACGAATAAAACTGAGCTGCTTAAACCCTTACGGTGAAAGGTGCAGTTCAGCTATTTTTAAGATAGTGACATTCAACTTTTAAAGCGTGGCCGTGTCAGAAGTATAAGGTGAATGTAGTTATTTTAGAAGTTCATTAATTCTGGATGCAAGATTAATTTGTTCTGGTGCTTTTTCAGAATGATGATATTGAGACTGATATTAATAAACTGAAACCTAGACAGGAATTGGGAAGACCCCTAGAAGAACTGAAAATGTATGAACAGTTTTTCCCAGAACTTTCAGAAAACTTTCAGGTAAAGTACATGATTGCCAGGGTGTTCCTCATCGTGATGGTTTGACTCTATGATACACTTTGTCGTTCTTTTTTGGTGCTTAGTTTCTCTAGCCAAAAAATGAGAGTCTGCAGGTCTAGAGCTACATAGAAGAGTGCTTTATAATGAATTGTGTGGTTAAATGTTATGGGTTACTTTAATTTGACTGAGAAGGAGACCATGGGCAGATGTAAAGGAAAACTATTTTCTCATGTCTGATTATGGCACACAGCAGAAAGCAAAAAATAGTAAGAAAGGACACGAAATTTCTGACAAAGATTCATTGTGTTAGACGTTTACTTAAATGTTGTGCACCTCTTTATAGTAGTTGGTTAAAATACCTGGGTAATCACATTGACTTGATAATTTGTTATTGGTGAACTACTTGTTTACTGCTTTGACACTATGTTCTTGTAAAAGCTGAAACTTCATTGCTATGTTTATCTAAACTTTAAACATGCTAAAATAAATAAATTACACTTGTGTTGGATGATTGCAAAATGTACATCAGGAGCAATGAAAGAGAAACATTTCCAATATAAATGAAACTTTAGGAACTGTTTACTTTTTTTTTAAAAAAATAAATAATTTAATTATTTTTTCTCTTATGTTTTTTAAGGAATGTGACTTAGTTTCCAAGGAACCAAAGCCTTTTGTATCTGATGCAAATCTGAGTGGCCCTATTGTTGTTCCTACAGCAGGAGAGGAGCACTCTGCTGAAGCAAACCAGTCAACGAAAGGAGTTGCTTTGAGGGAGAGCAATCCTTTATTGACAGAGGAATACAATAGAAGACCAGCCTTTCTGGAACTACCAAAGAAAGACAGTATCAAAGACAGCAGTTTACATCAGCAAAGTGATCAAAGAAACCTGCTTCCATCATGCCAGTGTCTAAGCCAAGAAATTGTGAAAGGCTTGGACAGAATCAGTCTGCAGAACAGTGCAAAAAATGATCAGTATTATGGTACAGGGTGTGTAATAAGGAAGGAAAGCAAAACCAGCCTTACCACAGTTGCTTGTAGTAAACCTTGCGAACATGTTTCACCCTGTGGAAGCAGCCTCTTTGAAGGATCATCTGTCCAGCTGGGAAAACTCTGCTGCACAGGGGTGGATTCAGAGGAGGAGGATTCCAGATCAAATTCATCAGGGGAACAAATCATACTTGAGGTTTCTGACATATCACCAGTTCATGACTGTGATCTTTATATTGAAATGGTAAAAAACACAAAGTCTATTCCTGAATATTCAGAAGTGGCCTATCCAGATTATTTTGGCCATATTCCACCCCCATTTAAGGAGCCTATTCTGGAAAGGCAGTATGGGGTGCAGAGGTGAGTTACCATAGTCCTTTATTGTTGTTGGGTTTGTTCTCCTGAGAAACAGTCTTTAGTATGAGATCAACATACACAATGTTTACTTTGGTATCTAAAACTGTTTTCACTGAAAAGCAGTTTGAAGGTAGGTGAGCAGGCATTAAGCAATGCAGAACAATAAACAAGAATGCAATCTGAGTCTGTAATTGCTAATTCTGTATTTCAGTTTCTAAATACTAAGGTTAATTTATAGTCTCCCTTTATGCCTTCCCACGGTACCCCATCACAATTTCATAGTTTGAAAAAAAAAAAAAAAACACAACCAAAAAACCACCAAACAACAACAAACCAAACCAAAAACACCCACAAAGCAAACAACCCACAAAAAAGGCCCAACAAACAAACAAAATAAAATCCTGAATGCTCCCTTCAGGTCTTAGCAAAGATAGGACAGTTAATAGTTTAAAGATAATTCAGCTCTTTTTTGCTGTGCTAATAAAGCTGTCTTTCAGGAAAACGTAGTGGGAAAAAAGAAAAAATGAATACACTTAAGTATTTGTTTTTAGTGTTGGCAGTATAGCAGAATTTAGAGGTAACAAATGCTGAGGATGCAGTTTGTATTAGGTCCTACAGAATGACACGCAATAAACACAGAACGAAAAACCAACAAAACCCAATGCATCAACACCCATTTATGTATTTCTTCATTGAGATATATTAGAAGATGATGAAGGGTGATGTGATTCTTAAGAATAATTTGCAGTGGTGGTGTGAAGAGCTGGTTCATATGCATAGTCAGTTACTGTAAAGAAAAATGAGCAGAACTGTGATAGTAGGTATGAGGCTGTGCCACTTGCTTGATTTTTAAATTGAATGCTTTCAGCTTTATACTTACAACTTTAACCAGTTTCATGAGATTCTTTGTATTGACATTTAGTTTTTGAAATGATTAAGATATTAAGTGCCTTTGTGTTGTACAATTAAAATCCTTCAGGTATTTCACACGTGTCATAAAAAGGTGATCTTTCAAGTGAAGTGACAAAGTGTTGAAACACTAATGCTGTGATGAATATACTGTTACTAGAAAGCACCATTCAGTGTTGAAGAAGAATCATCTTCCCTATAAGCTGCTTATTTTAGACAGAATCAGCTGGTTTAGAAGGGAGATAGTTCTTGGGTGATTTCTGACTCAAGACTGTGTTTGGAGAAAATCTTGCAAATCTTCATGTATGTTTTTGTAGTACTTAATAATTCTGACTTTTCCTGAGTAAAATTGAGTGAAGTCAGATAAAATTTGTCATTCCCATGCTCGTTCTTCTTAGATAAAAAGCACGGTATTAACTCTCTGACTTTTAACCAACAAACCTGCTTGTGTGGTTATACATGAAGCTGATTTCTAAACTGTGAAGGTCATTCTAAAATATATTTTATTTTTACTTTAAAATGTTTTATTTTTGTTGTATTTTCTGTATTGAAAGTAACTTTTTTAGGTCTTGTGTGAAACAGGAGTGAAATATCAGGTAATATTGCTAAACTTCCATCAAAAATCCTGCATCACAGGTACACTGTTCTAAGAATTCAGTTTTCCACAAATGACTCGTTACTGCAGTGTAACAAATTTCTGAGAAGGGAGCCTGCTTAAAATAAGCTTAATGTTTTACGGGATTTATAGGAAGGTGATGAAAATGAATTTGGTTGGGGACACGGGGAAGCTTTTAAGTTTTCTGCAAAGCTGTGTCCAGACTTTTTTGGCATTCAGTGGGATTCGTGTTCTTCTTAATGTAAACAGTTAGTTACTGCTCATCAGCGAAGTCGTCTTTAGAAAACAAATGGTTGTCTTAATCAATCCTTGTAATTTTAAGAAAATGTTGTGGAGGCCTGAGGTGTGGAGTTAGTGGGTTTTCTTTTTGCTTTCATGAGGCAAATGTGATGTGGTGGTTGGGGAGGGTGTTTAGTCTTGCGGTATGCTAGGAGATGCAATGTTTTTGAATTTGTGCTTTGGAGTGCTTTTGCTTTTCCATCTAGTGACGTGATTTTCACCAAATGATTATTATTTGGAAAAATGTCGTTGAGAATAACCAAAGTGTTGTATACGGAAAAATTTTTTTATATAATTCAATACCCTATATATATAATTCGGGGTTAAATTCCTACTTTTTTCCATTCCTTAACATTTTAGGTTGTTTTTTGCTGTACACTTTAGTATTTTCTAATCATCTGACACAAGTGATCATCGGGTAAATCAGGATCCACAAAGAGCTAATCTATAAACACAGCTCCACATCAACAGTGTTGTTTTTGTATTTTTTCATTTATTTATCTCAAAATAGTTTTTCTTTTCTCTTGATTTTTTTGGAACCTGAAAATGTCTGCTACTACTTTTCCTTTTCGTGTGCATCTTGAATGCCATTTCTTCTTTCCTTTTGTCTATATTGGTTATTATTATGGTATTTGAATGCCTTGTTCATTAATGGATTTTGTCTTGAAATCTCCTGTGATGATAGGAGGTATTATTACCCTTTAGAGCTGAGGCATACTGAGGTCTGAGGAGTTGTGTAAGATCAAGTGCAAGATCAAAAATCTGTAGTTCTGCCCTGAGCTGAATCTGATCAGATAGATTCTGGCGAGTCAGCCTTTTTACAATTTTTATAGTATGTTGGACTTGTGAGTGTTTTCTTTTCCAGTTAGTTTTAATTTAGTAAAAAGCATGAGAGTTGTGCACATACCTTCTTTTTCTTGTTTGTTAACAATATTTGTTTTAATTAAATGGACAGTTTCCAGCCTGAACGTACTTTACCGCCCTGTTCCTGTGTTCTTCACTGTTAATCTGCCTCCTTTTCTTCTTATTGCAGGTGTTGTGCAAGCTTTTCCACACAGCTCTGCCACTATATTTCATTCTTGAACTGCAACACCTTCTTACTTTTCCAAACCAGGACCTAGATACTGCCAGTTGTGCAATGGTTTTATGATCTGGATAAACATACACCTGACATTTGGCTGACACCGCCAAATTCATTCTTATTTGTTACCTAGTCGATAAACGAACCTAGCTCTCCAGAGGTGAAAAGCTAGTGCACTAACACACTCACTGCACGAGCTACTCTCTAAAACTCTTTTAATTTTAGTTATGGTAGGACTCATGTAAGTTACTAATGTTACCTCGTGCTGTCCTGGATTAGAGCGTTAACATAAGTAATGACTGGGTAATTCCTGCTTCTACTACGAAGTATGAAATGGTGCATTGTTTTTCCAAAACCCAGTGGGTTGTGTGCATGAAAACTCAGTTCCCTCACATACAAGTACTGGACTCGGTCAGCTGTGAATGGAGGTGTTTAAACTTAAGTACATTTATTGTTTGTGGATATAAGTGGGGATGAAGCTGAGGTGTCTCTGAAAATCTGTCCCCCTGTCTTCGTGTCAACTTTGTTAGTTTTATTGCTGTATGAGGTGATTCCGCTTTTCTAATTAGTAACAGTATGCAACAATGTAACTGAGAACTCTGCTTTTTATTTTAGGACAAAAATCTCTCAAGATATTGAAAGACTGATTCATCAAAATGACATTATAGACAGAGTTGTGTATGACCTTGATAATTTGAGGTAAGTTTTTATCCTTCTGAAAACAATATTCAGCGAACACTCTGTTCTACTTTCTCTGTGGTAGGATTTGTAATATTTAAAGCAGTACTATTATGACAGACTTCAGTGAAAGTTTCATCTGATGTTAATAGTGTTTCTGCTATCCAGGCTGTATTTAGAGGAAGGTTCAAAATAATTTCCGAGTTACCAAGTGAGGGCTAAAATAAACTTCATGAGTTTGTTTTAGTTAAGTTTGTTTTGTTCGTTTTGATCCCTTTTCTACTTGTAGTTGTTCGGTACCAGAGGACGCGGATGTTTTGAAGTTTAATTCCAAATTTGAATCTGGAAACCTGCGCAAAGTTATTCAGATCAGAAAGTAAGATATTCTAACTCTTCTATTCATACATACGGCCTTTTATTTCTGCTTCTTAATAAAAGATTGTTTTTGTTAATCTTTAGAAATGAGTATGATCTAATTCTGAACTCGGATATAAATAGCAATCATTATCATCAGTGGTTTTACTTTGAAGTCAGTGGAATGAAAACTGGCATTGGTTACCGGTTTAACATCATCAACTGTGAAAAGTCAAACAGTCAGTTTAACTACGGTAAGATACACTTCCCATACTTTGAGAAGAAATACATAGAAAGATATCTGTACTAGATGGCTCAGCTGTTTCCTTCCCTCTGCCCCAGGATCAGTAGTATATTCATGTTGTCAGATCAGATTCTTTTTTAATAGTATTACTAGAAAATGCTTTGACGCGTTTCAGTTGAAAAGAAAAAAAGTATCTTAAAACACTGGCTGTCACTTTTTAAACTGAAGTTTTGTTGTAAGAGGCTAAAGCAGAAGAAATTTACTGATGGCTGCAGCTGAAAGTTGTCTTACAAGACCGCTATGGTGGGGACAACACCAAAGGCTGTTGATCCACACAGGTGCAAGAAGAATGACGACTGTCATCATTAATCTCTTTCTGAATAGAGATATATTTTCAGATATGAAAGTAAGTGGAGACATTCTTAAACAATTTTGTCTTATTGATAGGAAGAGAGGCACATTATTTGAGAAGGAAGAGTAATTCTCCTTTGAAATACTGGGCTTCATAGGTGACCCTTGCAGCCTCGAGCAAGTGGTGTTTGCTGCTTGTACCTCATCCAAAAGTACTGGCTGACTGAGTATGCCTTTTTGCGAGTTTGTGGGTTTTTTTTTTCCTGATGGATTTTCTGAAATTCGTCCTTTAAGAAGGAAAAATCTCCACTATAGCCCCCAACCTCAAATTCTTGGGACAGAGTAACATCATATTATTCTTTGTCATAACTGTACAATTCACATTGATAAAATCCAGGAACATCAGGTAGTTTCACTAGTAATAGGATGCTTTGAAATGTTTTACTACTCTTCATCAGTTACCTTATCTCTTCATTCATATGTTACATATACTTACCTGATAGTTACTTTGGGTTTTTTAAGTATACTGATGGAGGCAATATATTTGGCTAATTGTCTAACTAGTGAACAGTGTTCAGTTAATACGTATTATTTTCTACTTTAACTTCGTATTAAGTATTCAACTTAAGTATACTCTTTAAAAAAATCCCAAACTTTAAAGCTTTACTGTTTTTTTTTAAAAAAAAAAAAAAATTGTCCTGAAACATCAATTACTTTCTGCAATCCGCGTGAATGGATGATGGTATAAATTTTTTGTATTATCTTTGAAGCCTTTTTGTTATGGTGAGTTGGATGGAGTGGGACCCAAGACTTCTTATACATTACCATTCATGCTAGCGACAGCTTTCATGTAAACATTTAATTTTGGTCTTCCATAGGTCTAATAGTTTTTTATCTTTAGTTTGTTATTTTCTGAAAATGAGGACGTGATGAGGGGAGAAGTGGAAGAATCTTTTGTCACCAGGTTGAAAGAGTGTACAATACCCAAGCATTCATGAAAATATACTCTATAATAGTGAGTAAATGAGTATATGTAGTTCAGAGACTCGCATTTAAGTGTTGATATGGTCAGTTAGTGCTAAGATCTTGATGTTTAATGTTAAACGTTAAAGTGAGATGTGTTTTTTCTCTAAGGTATGCAGCCCCTTATGTATTCTGTTCAAGAAGCATTAAATTCTCAACCATGTTGGACTCGTGTTGGCACAGATATTTGTTACTATAAGTAAGTACGCCAGTCAAACATACAGCAAATCTTATACTGAATATCAGTATGAGGTACAATTTTTGAGGAGAAATGTTTGCTTATGAATTTGATAATTTTTAGTAGTTCAGTTGTGAACAGAGTTTTCTTCGTGAGTTACTACGGAGAGTAATAGAAGTGGTCAAAATATACAGCATCTTATTTTGTTAACACACTGCTAATATTTAAGCTGTTCATCGTTTATACTTTTATGAGAAATTGCGTACTGTTCCAGAGAGGCTTTAAGGGAATGTACATGTGCATGCTTACTTGAAATCTTAACAGTGACTTCTAGTAATACTGATCACATGGTGAGTGTGATTAGGCTGCTGTATTCTATGATGCAATCATTGTAGGGCAATCCTGGAACACAGGATGAGATGAGATGGCATATCCATATGTTACCCTTCCTGGTCAACAGTTGTTTCCTTCCTTTTTTTTTTTTTCTTTTCCCACTATGAGTGAATGTGTATCACTGCTATAATGAAGTATCCTTACAGATGGTGGGAACAGTAAAACCTAAAACCTGTGTAAGCAGGTATTTAACCTGGATGTATGCAGAAGAGAAGTACAGTCCGTAAAACTCTTCCTGGCTCTTAGAGTCTGCATTCAGGAATAACGATATGAAAAAAAAGAAGTGTTCTAATGTGTTTATTATCTTTGTTTTACTTTTAGGAATCACTTTTCAAGAAGTTCAATTGCTGCTGGAGGTCAGAAAGGAAAATCTTATTACACAATTACGTTCACGGTGACCTTCCAACATAAAGATGATGTCTGCTACTTTGCTTACCATTATCCATATACGTACTCAACTTTAAAGGTGAGAAGATTATGATCTGTTACATAGATACATATTCATACTTTTGGACAGTGTGGAATGTAAGTATTCATGAATGAGTTCTTCTTACTTCTTTTTGGGAAGTTCAAAATGCTGCTTAAAATGGAGAGTTTCATAAAATATTAGACTGGCAAAGTATGTAGGTTGCTCTAGAAAACAGTCCCTGGAAAAATAAATTTGGTACTTACTTGCAGCTTAAGTGGG
>Ga0065711_1004744_pt1 | contig 25686 bp, 13 predicted proteins | sample Hoacrofraction12_FD_59098 | JGI IMG/M metagenome (GOLD analysis project Ga0065711, IMG submission 59098) | Hoatzin crop microbial communities from Cojedes, Venezuela - Epithelial fraction 12 v2 (version 2) | ecosystem: Host-associated > Birds > Digestive system > Esophagus > Crop | place...
AGTTTTTTCTTCTTTTCTTCTTTTGCCTCAATACTTCATGTGCTCTTTACGCTTTTTCTAATTAGTACTTGAAAATGATTTAATTCATGCAAATTGCTGGATGACTATTCACTTAAACTTTTCATGGAATTAATGAAATTTAAAAATAAAACAACTTGAGCAGAAAATCTTGAAACTGAAAAGGAAGATGTGCCATGATCACTGGCAGCTAAGGCTGGGTTCTAACACCTGATGAAGAATGCATGAAATGACAGACCTTTCTGCAACTGAGACCACGCTCAGAAGGCAGAAAATCCAGGCTCCAACTCTTATTCCATGGGTCACTGAAGTGTCTCATCAGCACACACGTAGCCAGATCCTGAGCTCAGCTGGAGCCTCAGCACTGCAGCAAGATCATGGAACTAACGATTAAAACCAGCACAGACTGACTGGTATTCTGAGGCGGAAGTTGGACAGGCAAAATGCAATGATTAGTTAAATTGTGGCTGGTCTGCTAATGACTACAGATGCATTAACAAAGTAGATGCTATCATCATCAGAAGATGCTAACCTGCAGCCTTGAAGCCCCACACTGTGTAACAGCATTGCCTCGGTGCTGACCGAAGAGGCAATGGGTCACCTCACACACTTGGCAACATGGCCTTCACCAGGGTGCTTCCAACAAGGACCTCTCTGACCCTCTCATAGAGACGTGTGGGACCATGCAGGATAGAACCAGTACCCTATTGATCATTCTTATTTCTGGTAATTGGAGGAACAGTAATAGAAAGCACGGAGAGAATGAGAAGACATCATCTCTTGCAGCTCCTGATGAAGACCATGGTGAGGCAGGTTGTCCCCCTGCAGCCCATGGAGGTCCATGGTGGAGCAGATATCCACCTGTAGCCCATGGAAGGGACCCCATGCTGGAGCAGGTGGATGCCTGCAGGAAGCTGTGACCCCGTGGGCACCCCATGCTGGAGCGGGTTCCTGACAGGACCTGCAGACCCATGGAGAGAGGAGCCCACGCCGGAGCAGGTTTGCTGACAGGGCTTGTGACCCCGTGGGGGACCCACGCTGGAGCAGCTTGCTCCTGAAGGACTGCACCCTGTGGGAAGGACCCACACTGGGGCGGTTCATGAAGAGCTGCAGCCCGTGGCAAGGACTCACATTGGAGAATTTTGTGGAGAACTGTCTCCTGTGAGAGGTACCTTCACGCTGGAGCAGGGGAAGAGTGTGAGGTGTCCTCCCCCTGAGGAGGAAGGAGCGGCAGAGACAACGTGTGATGAACTGACCGTAACCCCCATTCCCTGTCCCCCTGCACCGCTCAGGGGGAGGAGGGAGAGAAACAGGAGTGAAGCTGAGCCCGGGAAGAAGGGAGGGGTGGGGGGAAGGTGTTTTAAGATCTGGGTTTATTTCTCATTATCCTCCTCTGATTTGATTGGTGATGCATTAAACTCCCTTTTCTCCCCAGGTTCAGNCTGTGTTGTCCGTGACGGTAATTGGTGAGTGATCTCTCCCTGTCCTTGTCTCGACCCTCGAGCCTTTCATCACATTTCCTCTCCCCTGTCCAGCTGAGGAGGGGGAGCGATAGAGCAGCTTTGGTGGGCTCCTGGCATTTATCCAGGCCAACCAAAACACTGTTGTTTTTAATCAATTAGCACCCAAAAACGATGACTAGACTTGGTTTTCTTTCTGCTGACATGCAGTTCATGACCATCTAAACAGTTCACAACCTAAAATGTGAGATGTAAGGTGGACAAACTGAACTTTTGAATTCAAGCATGTTGCTGAAGTCACCTAGAAATCTGGAGGAGGAAGGAAAACGTCTAGAAGCTTCCAGGCTTGACCACTCCAACAGCCCTGTTCTGCACAGAACAGTCCATTCTGCCAAACTAACAACTTTCACTGCTGGCCCTGACTCTAAATGAGTGGAAAAAGCTGACAAAAAATTCCTGTTGTTGTTGATGTACTGCACAGGGACAACCCACACAGTCAAAAGTACAAACAGCACACATTAGTTATGCAAAGACTGTGTGTGAAAGGCAACGCGAAGTGAACAAGCAGCAGGGAACAAATACATTCCTCAAACAAGGCTCATATTTGGGATAGCGAAGGCAAGGTCTCACTTCACTTGACAGTGTTGAGATACAGTGATATTGCACAAGTAGCTTTTCCTTAGTATGAATCAGCTCCAATTCCCTGACAGCTCAGCTCACCTACAAATCAGCTCTTTTTCTTCAGATGCAGATTACAAAACTTACAAAATCATACATGCAGAGCTCTGGGCGGGGGGAGAGAAAAGGTCACCACCAAGAGTATTAACTGTCACCATGCGCGATAACTAAGGTACAAATGGCATACATTAGTATGGCAAGGAATATTTCATGTTTACATATAAACAATAACATATGTAAATTGTTTGTATATATGTAAATATATAAATATCCAAAATCCCCCCAAAAGTTCACACTGAAAAGCGGAGGGTTGCATAATAATTTGCACAGAACAAAGCAGCTACCTAAGGAAGACCTTCACAACACTTTCCCTGCTACAGGTCCTCTGTAGACCAAGATACAGCATGAAGGTAGAGAGTTCAGGGCCTAGAAAACAAAAACATTTCGGCATCTTCCTGCCAAAGGAGCTTTGAGGATCTGGCTGTTGGTCATCCTCAAGAGACTGCTGAGTAAGACGTCTCAAGAAGGATCTGCCCAACGCTGCTGAGCCTTTGGACATGATTTCTGGCTCTGAATACCGACGATCTAAAACCCTTTGGCTCAAAATACAGTCATAGCAACAGTGCAAAAAACTGTAGAAACAGCTAAAAATAACCGAGTGTGGTTGCCTCGCTTATGAAAGTGTATGAGCCACTTTCATTACTGTGCTTGCTGACAGACGGACCCATAGCTCTAGCAAGCTGAGAAACTGTGTTCCCACTTTGCTGACTTACCGAATCGCACCATGTCTGGTGTTCCAAAAACAGCCACTACAAATGTGCCGAAGCACTATCAAGACCAAACCAGACAAGTTCAAATCAAAGTGAGCTGTCCTGCAGTGGGCTCAATCTACAGTAAATATGAGTTCCTCTAGCAACAAGCAAGTCAAATGCTGACAAGATGTTCCTTGATTTAGGGCACCACATCCATGAAACCCTCACATTTTCTACACTGTAAGCGTTGCGAAGATCTCATTGTTCCTAAATCTCTGAATTACTCGACTGAAATTTAATATATTTAATTCATTACATGTGCTTATTTAATATAGCATTACATGCTTTGAAAACTCAGTCTAGACAAATTTGAAGGTCGTCTTCAACATTTCTCTGTCAAACAAAGGGACACCACCACCAACAAACTCTGGCTAAGATCTACTTGCAAGTGCTACACTCTGTTGGCAACATTCATTGAATAAACTACAGCAGCGGTTAGGTGGGGTCATTGAAGGCAAGAGTGCGTATACATAGGTTTTTCAGCTGTCATCATCCCCGCTACTGGGGATGTGCACCAAAGAAACAGCATTTTTCAAGATCTCCAAATGGGAGAATTTGGAAATGAAGTGTGTATCATGATGGACTTCGTCACCATTGATGAGTAACTCTGCCTTCCTACACTAAGTGTCTGCTTGAGGATTTGAGGTTCAGTATTGTTTGGCAGATTTGGTGGATTTGAGGGGAGCAAGAATAATTTTGTGTTTGAAGTCTGGAAGGCCTGTGCTGGAATTTGCAGGAATGGCATTCCCACACTATTGGCATACTTGTTTAAAATCGCCAGCAGGAACAAACAAACAATTCCTGGAGCTTCAGAAACAAAGTTTTAGAAATAACTCACCCACAGGCTTGGACATGCTGCTGTGCTAACAGAGGCTAAATTTGCCAGGCCACAACAGCCAACATCTACATTACTTCACTGCAAAACCTCAGAATAGGCAGGAAAGGAGGAGAAATCCAAATGGGACCTTTTTCCAAAGGCACTGCCTGACCTCTTCTCATTCTGCTTTGCATGACTTTCTCATTAAGATGTGAGCTACCACAGACCTCCACCAGCATCGGCCAGGAATCAGCCCCACTGGCCAGGCACTACCAGCATGCAGATAACACGGGGAGAGCTCCTGCTCTGAGCACTAAAGAAAAAATGCCTTCAAATTTCTTAAGTACCATCAGGAAAGGAAAATAAGGAGAACAGCATACAAGCATCTTTAATAGGAATGTTCTTCCCCTATGACCAGCCTGTCTTTCAGGATAAACTGGCCTTGGTAGAAATTCTGTTATCATTTAATTGCACTGTAGCTCCATCACACAATCCAGAAGATTGATTCTCAGCAAGGGGCAACCTCCAAATTCATTATAAATATCACTCCAGAATATGTAATAAAAACTGTAGCACCAGATGTCTGTACATCACAGGAAAAAAAAAGCCCATCAACACCAAAAATCTTGCTCAAGAGACTAAAAGTTCAATAAAGTCTAGGGCAAAGGCGCACAAGAGATGACACAGAATGAAGAGAACTATCTTTCAAGCAATCAACGCAAGAGCAACATTTAATCTGAATTCAGTGAGAGATGAAGACCACAGCCTGCAACCCGAGACGTTGTGTGGGCTCACAAGGAGCAAAAGAAATGCTAGTCATCTGTGGACAGGGATTCTCAAAGCTTTTGGTCCTGGCTCAGTTAAACACAGCTACCACTGCACAGGTACAGTCTATGTGAGACTGAATGAGAACTGAAATGTTTGAAAGAAATGAGTCAACCACCTCATATTTTTTTATTTGATTATGGGAACAGAGGGTTCAAAAATGTTGAAAAGTGAAAAGTTTAAAAAAAATCAGTACATTTAAACTGCTTCTAGTCCTTGGGAAAATATCCTATGTAATCATCTCACATAGGTTTAAAGGGGCTATGGAAAGCAACTTCTGCAGACAATCACTCTCCTTACACTACCTTTATTGACATACTACTGCACAGCTGCATAATGAAGAGCAGGTACCATAAGGCCTGATTTTCCACTAGACATTTAACTGTATAGCAAGAATCACTGTGTCAGATTTTACGCACCTAAACAGCTCACAGAAATAACTCAGAAAATTTAAAATCTGCATTGGAGGTAAGAGAAACAGGGAATTAATGGACTAAATTAACAGTAACACCCACCGGGGGGAAGGCAAGTACTGTTCTCTCACGATCTTGCTTACGTTCATGAGTCATTTCTGTCATGAACATTCCATTAGTGTACAAGGAAAAGTGTTGAGTTTAGAAACTTGGCTTATTGATGAGACTGAGGTCATTTGAAAAATCTAACCAAACATAAGTTGTCAAGGCTGTGTTGAGCAAACTCTGCTATACAGGCAGTTGCCATTAATCTAAGTTTAGGATGGCCATGGACTGCAAAAAATGACTTGCATGCAAGTTGTACCTAAGAGGTGAGAGACATGCTTAAAAGGTGACACCTTAAAAGATAATACACTACTCAAAAAAGCACTGCTGCTGACTAACAGATAACCCAGACAGACTACACGGGCAAATACAAGCTTATGCTGCCAGTGTCCCAGCCTCTCTAACAGTCAGAGCCACAGTTAAGTGCCATGCAAAGCCCAAGGCAGTAAACCCTGCAGAGAAGCAGCAAAGGCCCCTGTAGATATAACCACAGACACACACTTTGGATTGCACTTCACAGCAATATTGATCAAAGTGACTTTTTTTTTTTTTTTTCTCCCCAATCTGGAGTAAGACCAACGGACAAATGAAGCCAGGTTAAGCACAACTGGCCCAGAGCAAAACAAAAGCAACAAGTTGCTCTAACACTGACACGCAGTATGTGAGCAGAGAGGGGCATGAATGTGCTCTGCAGAATTTGTTACATAAGTTAGGTACTTCAAGCTACATTATCGCTTATGCACAAAATTACTTTAAAATTGTAGAGATGAAAAAATCCTTAAAAAAAGTATTTTGCAGTCCTGGTAAACTGCAAGTACTCACGTTCAGCAATCTGCTGCACAGGAAAGCCCAGATAGAAGCTGAATTCCACCACGGACAAGTTTCTTAGCTGCTCGCTGACTTCGGACCCGTTTAGAAAACCGTATTGATCTCGGATGGCAAAAACAATGCTCACGGGGCCTTGCCGAAATGCTGCCCCAGACCTGCTCAGAGTTATATTCAGTATCTGAAAAGACAATATGGAAGTAGGGTCAACAAAATCAAACCACTGGCATTTCCTTTCCTTCCCTGACAGAATTTTTTTTCCCTGTTATGAAGGGGGGCAATTCACATCAAAACTGAGGAACGTCTATTCCAGATAGATTCAGCCTGCTAAGTCTCAGAAGAGGTAAAGATACATGTGAATTCCTCTTCTAAGCATTATCCTTTAAGGTCAATCATAATCCAGAATGACCTAAAAGCTAAAGTCCAGAAAATCATGGAAAAAACCACTTAGAGAGACAGTCAGAAAAATAAATCTGATGATAAACAAATCTTAGATGTATACCAAACTGTGTGGAACAAACAGGAAGAGACCATGGTAAAGAAACATTCTGAAAATGGATGTTCTCTTGGTCAAAACCTCCTGCACCATGCATGCTCACTCAGACTCTGCCACTGGTTAGAAGCCTTATTTTGGCACCAATATACACAGCAACTGTGTTCATGTAGACAAACATCTTCCAGACAGTAAGGAAGTATTTAAAATTAACGTTTGCTAAGCTGATAGCCCAATAAATCGTTTTGCATGTTCTGTCTTCAGTCTCTCCAGTCACCTTGTGCCATCCGGTTGTACAGTTCTGAGCATTTTAATACATGTACTATATAGTACTTTAGGTACCATCTACTTTATGCCATTTTTCCTGCCATGATTTTATTTTAGGGTACCACAGATGGGCGTTTATGGTGCCATTTAAATAACACGATAAAATTTTTACTAATTTTGGTATTACAACAATATATATTAATTTCAAGAATGCAGACAGAAGAGAGAGTTGGTCTCATGAAGCTGAATTACTAACTTTCCAGGGAGTTTTAAGCTCTGCTGTGTGATTCAGTACCCAGCACATATGCCATACATTTCATACGTGAAGTTCCAGTAGCAGCTGCCACAGACACAACATACTGCTGTAAGTATTTCTAGACCTCAGAAGCAACTAGCATGTTTGCTCCCATCATGGCAGAGTGCATATAGCTCCTATAATTCCCTAATACGATCCTGGATGGCAATGAGACCTGAAAGTTGTCTTCCAACAAAAACATTCTAACCACATCCATCTCTGTAATAGTAAAACCTGATGGGAATGATTTTGACAAGGACTGGGGCAGCCCTTATCTAAAAAACTATGAACCCTATTACATTCAATAATGCTTTTGGACATAAATCATTATCATGGACCATTTTTTCAAAAATTTTGAAACCAGAGGGATATATGGTGCCATATTATTTTGTAGAGGAAAAAAAAAACACCCCGACTTCACAACAAAGCCTCATAGTTCTACATGATCTAGCTGGCAAGTGGTAGCCAGTGAACACCTAACTCGTTCTACGGGCTGGATGAAACACAGGACAACCAAACGTGAGGAGAAAAAGGGACAGACACAAAACACGCTACTCTTCTTACCTGCACAGTGAAGTTGTAGAACTCCTGGTGTTTGCTCACCTCCATGAATGCCATTGTCAGCCCTTTCTCAATGCGCCGGCTAAAGCTGCAGAACCCAACATCCACGTTCCGAGGCACAAACTGAAGCACTGAAGGCAAAGGGTACACATTACTCCTCCAGACAAGTACGTCCACGAGAGAGAACGAGACGAGCAAGAGAATCCACAGGGCTATCACTTTTTCATGGAATTCAGGACATATTCAGTGAAACACTGGGTAAAAGTACAGTGGAAATATATTTTATATTGGTGTAGTAAGTTCTCTACTCATTAACATCTGTTGCAGCAATAATTAGATTACTGAAAGACACTAGTGACAAAATACCCACTGTTTCCTCTTGCATACTGAAAGACCTTCACCACACACGCGTGGCTAATTTTACATGGCCTGAACACTGAAATCCTTAGCACCCAACAGATCAATGAAAATCAAAGGAATAAAGCAACAAATCTCTTTCTTGTAGCCTCAAATACAATATTTACCTTGTCTATATGACCACATATTGGGTCCATTAATACACATTAGTATCAATCTAACACTTTCAAAACAGTTAATTAGCAAATAATCTTTTACATCTACATACATACACCTTAAAGTCTTTCACAGGAGAGAGAGTGAGCATAGAGAAATGTGAGGAGGCACAAAGACCTTAACTATATGCACATCTGTGGATTTCCTGATACAGTCTTACCCACAGAAATGCTATGATTAGGTTACAGACCCTAACACCAAGGTTCAAGAACAGAAAATATGTCTACTGTCTATCTTTATAACCATGTTAAGCAGTGGAAAATGACATCACACCTGCACAATTAGAGAACTGATGTCTTACCACAGAGTTATTAACAGAGCAGAAACAACACATGAAACATACCTGAACAAAAGCACACTGTTTAACATTCATTAACTCTCTGCCTATATACACAATCCCTGTCACTACCTCATTACACAGTCAACCAACGAGGCAGGTGGTTTTGTTATGCAAATAGTGCCTGAAGATGATTTTAAATTATACCACTGACTCTCAAAATCTATTACATGGGTAATCTTTTACTTTAGATTATTAGTCATCATGGACTTCACATAAACTGCAGCAGCCACGGAAAGCTGAATACTAAATGAGCAATCCTCCTGCTCACATTATACATGAGCAATCAATCCTCGGGCTCACCAATCCTCTTTCATTATGAGAATTCTAAAAAGTAGCATTTACTGTAAACTTAACTTGAAACTTGACTCCAGCATTATAAAGAAGCTGCACTGTGATTTTATGAGTAAACGCTCCACAGAAATTTTTTTCTCTTGTCGCCTTTTGAAGCAAGATAAAGAGCAGACCTGTTTTGCAACGTGGCAAAAAAATTTTCCTGAAAAAATAATGAAATAATGGAGTTAACTGTTTACATTTTATCACCTCTCAACGATGGATCCAGCAAGTATTTCACTAACAACCAAGAACTAGGACTCAGAGCAGTAGAACACAGGGTTTTGACCCAACCTTGCATACTTAACCACGAGTGAAGGAGTATGAATCAATACAACGGTACATCCCCTCCTCCTCCTGTCAGGAAGAACTCACCTGTCTGAACTTGGAATCTGTTATCTGGCACAGTGAAAGACGGATGCAGCGAGAGGATCATGGGGGCCTCACCGCGAAGAAGACTGCTGTTCACAAGCACGTTTATGACAGCTACTGCCGTGTAAACAAACGGACCTGATGTCACCAAGAAAGCAAATTTGGGGGAAATTTTATAAACCTATAAAAAAAAAGAAAAAGACATTTTTAAAAAACACTTCGGTGGGAAATTTGGCAACACTTTAGACCTACATAGTCTCACACACTTCAAAGCCACATCATCAAGAGGCAGGAAAATGCAATCTTTATTTTTCAAAGAGAGAGCAGAAGCACAAACACGCTGCCGGTGCTGTGCCTTGCAGCCTCTGCTCCAGTGCATCAGAGAGGTAACTCCCCTGTGCTAGGTGCACCTACTAGAATCTCTCCAGCACAACACACCAATCTCAACGCTTCTTGATTTATCACATCCCAGCATAGCAGCACTCCCCCTCACCGGCATTGCCCTGGAGTACATAAAAAGTTCCCACACAAAATTGCTGTTTACTTACTGAACTGGTCGCATAGCTTCTGCGTTTCAGTCATATACTGCATAGCGAATACATGCTATACCATTCACATGTAATATGCAAGGAGCAAAACACACATAACTTGTGTTTTAAGGTTATCATTTTCACACTCAAGAACACTTTCTTCCAGAGGACACTTGTGTCTGCTTATTTCAGCACTGTTACCCAATTACAATTTTCCGCTTCCAATTCATCTCCTGACTTTGAGTCTTTCTAAAAACCCTGAGCCTTAGTCATCATGCAGAAGAAATTAGATGATTGTAAGTTAAATATACACCTACATGAATGTTTCCATGCAGACACTCTTATCCACCATTTCTCTGTCACTTAAGCGAGAATAAACTGAAGGCTTTTATTTCTCTAAACATTCTGCAGTGCCTTCTCTCCTTCAGAGAAACACTCTCAATATCAAGGACACCTGTTTCCTCAGCACTAATTTTTTCCTCTTTGGTTTACTCCTCTAGTTTGTTTTATTTGCCTAAGGCAGTCACACTAAAATATTGTGAGATGTCCAACACGATGGCCTCACAAATAAATAAACAATCTCAACCAGATACCCAAAGGTTATGATAAATGTGCACTTCTTCAATGAAGAGATGCTAGCACTTTGCAGGCTTTGTGCTGGTGACAGGATATTCTGCTAGATATCCTCAGCTTCAGGATTAGCCTTACAGAAAAGCACAGTGCTACTTAAACTGTGACCTTACTGGTATTTCTGCAACAGTGTAGCGTGACAGCAATTGCTGTTTAGATGAGACAGCACACAGCTCTTTCCTGTCCTCTAAAAACATGCATTTCAAAGAGATCATCTCCACCAGAAGAAACTACCTGAGCAGCAAAAGGAAAAAAAAAAAAAAAACCACACACAAAGAATCTATGCTGCTCATTACTTCTTCCTTTCTTCTTAGTCCACAAATATATGCCACATCCAGCTTTTATTTTAAATGGCTTTAGGCCCATAAAACTCAAATTTGTTTGATATGAATAATATGCACAGCTCTTTTTAGTTCCTCTTATCTGAAATTTTATCCTTTTATGTCAGCATGAAATGATCTCTGCAGCTTCAGTTTGTCAAATGGAAACAGCAGTTATAATGGGTAAGACATGCCAAAAGAAAGTTGCCCATTACTTGCAAAGGAGACTACTTAAAAGGCAAGTAAAAGAGGAATTAGAATTACAAATCTCTGTGGCAATTTGCTGGTGCTTTCTAAAGCAATATATGCTGAGGAAGAGAGGCCTCGTGTAGCCAGCATATACTTGTGCACTAGAGTGAGGCATTTCAGACAAGAACGCAAGCCTCTGATAACTAAGTCAGCTGCCTCCATCTCTGACCTGATGCAGCGCACCACAGGTGCCATGACAGCAGCCTAGCCGGAACGAAACAACCCCTTGGAATTTTGCATGGGCTTTTTTGTCTTAACAGCTAACACTGTTTCTCTTTTGGGCTTCACTGCAGCAGAAGAGCAACAGCAACTCCAGAAGAATAGAATTTAAAAAATAATTTTAAGTGTAATTTTGATGTAGGTAGATTAGAATCACTACAGGTCAAAACAATAGCTATTTCTGCTTGAGATATTGCAGGGGTGTCTAGACTTTGCCCTCTACAACCTAACTCAGTTGACAGAAATAATATATGATGCTGTCTACAAGCTAATTCACAGAGAAGTTTGGAAAGCTGTCTAGGACAGATAAGCACAGCTCTTGACTCGTGATTCATGAATGAGAACAGCTCCTCTTGGCACAGGTCTAATGATTCACAAACTCGGCTGTCCATCCAACCCTGTCTTGGAGGTTTCAGGTCTACTGCCAGGACACTTAGACACTAACAAATTAGCTAGCTGAACATTTTACAGTGCCACCTATTAAGTAAAGAAGCACAAATTTCTTACATGAAACAAGTACAAATTTCTTATCTTAACACCTTAGGCCAGAAGGCTGAAGAAGCACGCGAAACTCCACGTGCACTTTGGAGCCATTCCCACAGCAAAAGCAGAAACCTTCAGCAGGAGCAGAAAACCCTTACTCCACCTCAAGTTAAGCTATCCCTTCTCGAAAGTGCGACAGCTCATCCAACTCTGCAGTTTCCAGGACACAACTTCATCCAAAGCTGCCCTCACAAGAGCGCGCTTCTAGTACAGAAAGTTTTCAAGCCTTGTACTAGAGCTGGAAGAGTATTTGGGGAAAACAGCACTGTATGCTTCCTCTGTCCCTTAACGTGGTCCCTAAGTATTTGCTATTGATTATTGTCTGCTAAAATATTTTATTAGATGCACCTTTGCTACAATCTAATCCATGCCAACACTCCACTGTATTCTGCCCTGTAAACATCTGGCAGAAAGCAAAAACAATCAAGCACCTTATTAAGCGCCCCGTAAAGAGCCTGCAGAGAGCGTTTAACCTCCTGAAGATGGGCTACAAAGGCTCGCAGGTCTTAAAAACGAAACAAAGCTTCTGCTTCCATGCACGTTAGGATCCCAACGCCAACAACTCTCTCACTGTTTTTACACACCTAAGCGGTGCCAGCCGGAGGTTCAGCGGCAGCGACCCAGCCAGCGCCAGCCCCGAAGGTGGCATCTCCAAAAGGCACCAAACGGCCCGACAGCGGACTGACCTTACTCTGAGGGCAGAGGCTTACTGCTTTCAGGTCACAGAAACCAGCACGCTCAGGACAGGCCCAAACCCCACACTAAACAGAGCAACAAAGTGGCTCAGGTGTATGTCATACTGCATGATAAAATTTCCAAGCACAAATGCGGCTGGCAAAAAGCTTTTTGCTGCTGGCATGAACTTCATGGCACCGGGGGTCCTGGCAGCCACGCACTGCCAACACTGTTTTATTTCACACCCCAGCGTGAGAGCGCTAAGTCAAGGGAACACTGTACAACAGATCTTACCCAAATGTCATAAAGTTTACATTAGAGAAAGCTAACAAAAATTGCATTTATTCAAACAATATGGTCTAATTCTTTTGCAGATGCAATACATTGAGACCAACTGGAAAGAACTTTAAAATTTTAGGTGAGTTTCACTTTGCTGTAAGGGGTTTTGCTAGGAAAAAATTGACAAAAGTTTTTTACATTAGGCAAGATTCAAGCCTGCCTCCTTTTTTTCTTTCCCCCTCTGTTTCAACAACTCAAAATGTTTGAAATAATAAATAAGCAGAGACCAAAGTTTCAACTGAAAAAGTTGAGGGAAAAATATTCAGTTCCTGTTTCAGTGTTAAACTTGGTTTGTACTTAAAGTGAGCAGCAGTTATATCCATCGTTACCATGGATTTTATTTTTAAAGCATACATTACTACCAAGTTAAATTTAACAAGACTGTCTCCTGATTTACTGTGCGTTACACCACAGCGAGCGAACAACATCTGTGAGCTGTAATAGGAGACAGAAAAAAGCAGCATAGAGAATCGCACGGCTTTAGCATAACTTGCAAACGTACCCACGGTTCCTCGGTGCTCTTGACTAACAAAAGCCAGCTCTGTTTGATGAATTAAGTTTAGCGATATGGATGAAATCTGTTTAAAATTTTGAATTACAATACCATTAAGCATGCTGATAATACAGAGAGCTCTTTATTTAAAATGACAGTTTTGTTAGCACTTCGCCATTGGAGGTGGAGACATTTGCTAGCGATTAGCTTTAGTGCAAAACCCATACCCAAGGCATCACAAAGAGACACATATGATAGCAGCATTCTAGCATAATATAAGCATGACTGATTACACAGAGGTGTTTTCTCCTTTTGACAAAAAAGAATTTTCAAAGAATGAAGCTGGACTAACTGCATTATTTATAAAAACAGTTGCTTCTGAGCAGCCTTAGGGCCAAAACATCCCATTGAGAGCTTTACAAGGCAATAATGGGTATGAAAGGCAGGAATTTAAAGGGCAAAAATATAAAGCAGCAAGATATCAAATGTTGGCTCCAATCAACCTTCAAATATTTAGCAATAGATTTTGTCTCACTGTTGTTACTACTAAGAGGATAAGCGTTTCCATATTATTGAGGCGTATAAGGTCACTGAAAATTAGTGTAGTTCTATCATCACGAACTTTTGACTTCTACTTCTCTATGCCAGTTCGCACAATCTGAAGGTATAATTCACAAACCAGACAAAAAATATCTCTTCTTCACAAAAAATCTAAAAAGCTTATGAGCAGGTATTGCTGAAAGGACCCAAACTAAACATAATATCTAGTGACAGCTCACTGTGGCTGAAGTTTGGCCACAAGTTGAAGTTTCTAACACTCCTATCTCGACCGAGTAGTAGAGAGGTATATTCTCAAACAGGAGCCAGGAGTGGTTTCATTACTGAGTGCAGAGATTATGGCGAGAGCTGTCAAAACAGTGTTTTCCCACACAGATTGGCAAGCAGAAATTAGAAGCACCAAGGGATTCTGCACATGCAGAAACTCAAGTTATGTTCAAAATTCAATCTGCTACCTGAGTAAACTTCAAAATGAAGACCATAGACTCAAAAAAGTAAGATAATGTGGTGCTGGGCTATCACAACTGGATGAACGCAGACAGGAAAAGTTGCAAGTGCAGCTGAACCTGCACCTACACCAGTAATTGCATTCAAAAAAATCATTTTGTCCTCAGTGTTGACGTATCTGATTATACAACACAGGTACCCCCAAACTACCTCTACAGTCTTGTCCTCTCAGACAGAGGGTTGGAGACAGAGTGGGGGGAATAGAGCCTTTAAAACTCATCTCAACCAGACACTCACTTGGACGTTAGGGAAGAATACTGAAAAATTGTTCAAAGATGATTCCTTGAACATCAAAGCAGAGGAAGCTTTAAAAAAAAAAAACAAGAATGCAGCAATTGCTAGCCCTGTGAGTGGGGGAAGGACAGGAATCACACCTATTTGAAGGCTTAAAAATAACATCTTTGCATCGTACACCTGGCTTTTTTTCTCCTGCCTTTTCCATCTGCCAAATCCTGCATTTGGGATTCTACCACTTTCCCTGCAAGTGTTGATGGCCTCACAACATAAAACAGAACATGGCTGTGCAGAAAGTTTTGTTTAAGGTGCTAATATAATAAGCTAGCAGAAGAAACAAAACTTTTAAACAAGTATGTCGAACAGTAAAAGCTTTTCAGCTCCGTTTCAGTTCACCAGCCAAAGGAGGTGAGCAGCAGAGGCTGGGCACTGCTTGCTCACCATTGGCAAAACCAACAAAGGTCTGTCCTAGAACATGACAACATTCTAAAAGCAAAAAAAATTGTATCATACACATGTTTAAAAAAACCAAACAAAAATCCCCCCAAACCCCCCGTGACTAACATTTAAGTTAGCATAAGCCTCTCTCTGAGACAGTACTACATGGGTTGTTTTTAAGTCACCATTTTAGCCCGTGAACTAAAACTACTGCTGTATTACATTGATCAAAGAGTACTTGTACACACTTCATACCACTTACCTCTAGCTCTACTGATCGCCTGAACTGAGCTCTGAGCACTTCTCTGATGGATTCACTGACATTTTGTAGAACAGCTCTTCGGGCCAGCACTGGAAATTAATGTCAGCCAGTAAGTACATTTTAGCTTCGTCTCTTGGGCTTTGGTTCAAAGCTGCATTTTCAATAGTGCAATACATGAAAAAGCAGGCAATGAGACCAGCTGCATCAAACGGGTAAGACACTGGACAAGGAAACAGGTAAAAGAGTGACTGCATCCTAAAAAGTGACTGTACATACAGTGTAAGGAACTCCCAAGTTTATTTTCTCTCTCATTTTGTTTTTCCATATCTAATGTCTTTAGCATTCTAATAAAAGAATCTTCTAAAGAGCTACTGAAGCATTCAAATTGGATCTGAAAGTCGCAGCACAGTCTGACCTGTGCACAACGAGCCTGCTGTTGTAACGAAGTTAGAGTTTTGTAGGCAACGCATGGAATGCAGATGACGTCAGAAAGAAGCCACAGAAAACATGCATCTACATTTCTCTTAAATAAAAAGTAAACAAACATGGCCATAATTACTGAAATGGATATGCACCAGGTAAGAAACTGCTTTAAAAACTCCACACCCCTATGGGTATCATGTCTGTTACTACAGTCTCGCTGCAGGCTGTGACTATGGCCAAGCAAACAACTGAAAAAAGTGTTGTGTTTTCCTCCAGCATTAACTTCCCATTAGTAACTTGCCTACAAAACTACTCAAATTAAAGGTTAAGAAAAAAATCCTCTTCATCCCCAACATTGCCAGCTCACCCTCGTATCTGGAGGATGAGATTATGCTCTTTCTGCTTTACGTATCACAAGTAAATCCTCAGGGCGAAACGAGTTGCTCAGCACAGAGCCCGCAGCAGTTCTGCAGCCGCCCTGGATCGGTTCGCTGCCGTTGTTTTGGTAACAAGCCAGCAAGAGGTCGAAAGCACCAAAAAAGCAAACACAGATGCCCAGACAATTCCTTTTGAAACAAACATCACTTTTTCTGGTTACAAACACACCACATCCAACTGAAGTAAGTAGGGGGGGAGGGAAAATATAACATAAGCTAGTACAGTAAATTATAAAAATAGTAATGAAACTGAAAACATTTTTTAAACCAACTCTCTTCTTTCATATTACAACATTACCTCGCATTCAGGTTTGTTGTGTTGTGTGGGTTTTTTTGGGTTTGTTTTTTTTTTTTTTTTACAAACAGAAGCAACAACTGAAAGGGAAAACTTAATCAGAACATTTAATAGTCTGGCAGAACAGCGCCATGACAGCAACATTCATTTACAACGCATGAAATAATAAAGCAGCCTCTAATTCACTATACTTGTATATCCGTGTCTTTCAGAAGACAATTTCATTCTCTGTGCAGTGTAACGTGTATGTAACTCACTATCACAACGGACTTTGTTCAAGTGGATTCCGTTATTTTCAATAGTAAATGATAAATCCATGCTTCTACATCTGTTTGTCTAAATTTACACCACATTTCTTTGAAAGGTTCACTCAGCTAATTCAACACCTGCAATCTAGCTAGCGGGTCACACTACAGGGGCTTCTGAAAAACAAAATAAAAACGGCAGGAATATCTTACCCGCAGTGACTAAGTAAGCATCGGGAACGGTGATGTCGCAGACGTAGGGTTGCCTAGTAGTGGTCATGGCAAAGGTTATGACCACAGGTTCAGACGGCGTGGTGGTCGCCAGAGGGGTGGAGGAGAATGTCCCGAGGCTGCCTGCAGCAGTCGTGCTGTGGCTGCCCGAGGCGTCGGTGGCAGTGGCATCGGTGGCAGTGGCATCAGCAGCAGTGGCATCGGCGGCAGTGGTGGTGGGGACAGTGGTGGTGGGGAAAGCTGACGCATCAGTAAGAGCAGTTATGCTGCTTCCAGCTGGAACTTCATACCCGGTGGGAGGACCAGAAGTCAGAGGAGGTTGAGTGGGAGCAAACGACGTGGTCGCAGACAGAGATGCTGTAGGAGAGGGCATCACACTGCTGGTGCCAGCATGTGACGTCAGGTTGTCGGGGTCTGCAGAAGGAAGGGCTGTGTGGGCACTGCCCTCGCTGCCAGACGTTAAAAGCAGCGTGGGGTTAACTGTAGCACCAATATCCTCATCAGAATCCAGAGCGGTCGAGGGCAGGGATGAAGATACTTCTAAGACAGGAGTTGTCAGAAAGGTAGTAAACAAAGAGAGCGGATTCGTTTCATCGAGCAAGATGCTGCTGGGAACAGACGTGGTGTCGGAATCGGGCAGCACCTGGGTAGGAACCATGGAGTGGGAGGCAGAGAGTGAAGGCTCCAACTGAGAGGTAGCTCCTGTGACAGCTGAGGTAAATACAACTTCCGAGCCCACTGGCAATACTGAGGGTGCTTCCAGAAACACAGACGACTCAGAGTGAAAATCTGATGACGGTGTTATTTCAGGAACATGTGCACCTGGAACAGAGAATCCATTTGAATAAAAGTATGATGTTTGGCCGAGAGGGAGCTGAGAATCCTCGGCGTCAGTCGCAGAGCTGAAGGTGGTGGCTAACTCCCAGCTGGGAACATCCTCAGAAAGTACTGGTGTCCAAGTCAACGAGGTGTGAGGTAACTGCATTGATACATCACTTTGCATGACAGGGTAAGAATTTAGCATGTCCGAAGATAAAGACAAGTAGCTAGGTTCAATAAGAAATGGTGTTGATAAAAAATTAGATGGAAAATCTGAAATATTTAAAGACTGTTCTTCCCTTGTAGCTGTATTGTCAAGCAAAATCACAGATTCTGACGGCATTAATTCTGGCAACTCCAGTAAAGTCGTGTGACTGACTGTGAACGATGCTACCGGCTCAGTCGGGATGAAGGTAGAATCAAACGGCATGGTGGTGGCATCAGGAGGTTCTACATGAGTGCTTGGTGCCAAAGAAACCGTTTCCAGAACAGGGAAGGAAAACTGGGCAACAGAGATGTTCAGTGGTGTTCCTCCAGGGAGCTGATGGTAAGAAGGAGAAATTGTTCTAGGTGTTCTGTTGTTAAGGACAGTGTCCATAGTGCTTAATAAAAACACGCTTGAATCAGGCATTTCTGCAAATCTTGAAGAAAATGAAACAACTGGTCTTGATGGAAAAGTAGTATCAAAAATCTCTGGTGTAGGCTCCTCTAATTCATACACATCAGTAATTGTAGTTGTAAACGGATTCATGCCTTGTACTTCAGAGGCTTTGACGGACAAAGTTTCAACATAATCGCCTGAGCCCACGTCATGTTCTGAGGAAAAACCTGCTTCTGGCAGAAGGGAAAATGAGTCACAATACAGACAAGAACTGTATGATTTTGCAAAAGGCACTGGACTCCTGAGCTCACTAAGAAGCTCTGACTGACTTGATATTTCTGAACCGGCAGGCAAATTTGGTGTTGTACCGGAGAATTCACGTGTAAACAGGCTGGCGTTAAGAACTGCATTAGAGTCCGTGGAAATGGCAGCGGAGTGAAGCCGGAAAGACGCAAGTGGAGGAAGACTAACAGGAAACAAAGCAGTCTCAGCACTGGCTGCTGAAGCCGGCGTGGCCCAGGGAGTGCTTGGAGTGGGGTAGGTCCTCAGACCGAGAGTTTCTGTTGCCCTGCTACTTGCGTCGGCGTAAACGTCACCATACGGGTCTGCACTCTGTGCTGTGGCATCTGGGGTCTTGCGGCTACTTTTATCCAGCAGCTTGAGATACAGCAGCGACCTTTCTGCAGCAGCCCCAAAAGGCAGAGCTGTGAAACTTGCCTTTATGTTTTCCCGCACTGCAACTCCAGCCTCTGAAGGAACGGAAGTGAAACGAACAGCTGTATCTGGAGGGTACGACGGCCAGTCTCTGCTCGCAGTTAGCATTTCACTATCTGGTGCAAAGGGCTTCAATTCTGTAGGAGTGCTACTGCGTTCAGGGACAGCGCTCAACAGAGTCTTTTGCTGTGCTGTTTTTGAGCTATTATACGGTGAAAAAAGTACAGATAACGAGGGTGTTAGCAACACAGATTCTAAAGTTCCTCTTGGTGGCTCTACTGTACTAACTGAGTGATGATCTGCTAAAACTGCAAAAGACTGGAGTGGAGGAGTCCACTGTGCCTTTGGAATTGAGCTAATAAATTCATCATCACTTAAGAATGCCTCATTGCTTGTTACGGAGACATCTACCAATGGCGTACGTCTTCCTTCTGAAATACTGCCCATTTGTTCTTGGGTAAATAAAGTCACATCAGAGGGAACGGTAACTGATGATAAAACTGTTTGAAGCAAATTACTTTCTTGGGACTCCAAAGTACTTTTTGCTAAGGCCGTTTGTGTCCTGCTGCCTGATATGCTTTGGTGCACCTTTGAGTCCATTGACAAAAAGGAAAAATTTTGCTGCTCCGGGGATCTCTCATCTAAATAAAGAGGGAGAGAGAAAAACAAAACACAAAACCCACCAGATTAGCACAAGTAGCAAGATCACAATGAGCAAGCCTCATACACGGTATTTCTGGAGACAACCACCCAGAATTCAAGGGCCAAGACAAAACCTCTCAAGTGCATGGAAAAACCTCCGTGAGCGAATCAGGAGATACAGTAAGCTTCCCCATGAAACTGCGTTCCCCAGGAACGAGGAGGACACCACAAGCTCCTCTCACACTGCACCTACTCGCCTCTCTACAGCAGCACCCCAGCAAGCCCCACGGAAGGACAGAAAGCAGCTCCCTCTTACCTACGCGAGGCTACAGTGCATGGCAGCTAACGGTCTTACAACTCGAGCAAATCAAAAAGGGTAACAAGGAACAACGCAGGGAAAAATTTTGCATAAATTTAAGTCTTCTGCTCTCCTTCAGTATCACTTAATTTCCTTCAGTTTTATTATTTCTTCATATTAGACTCACTAGCAAATCTGTTCTGTTTCAAGGACCAGATTCTCCCTCTCTATCAGAAATGAGTGACACTTGCGAGAGATGAAGAGGGGTTCCCTTCATGCAAGGCAAATGTGGACCTGACATCAGTTAGAAGAATTTGCCAAGTAACATGTCCAGGAGTTACGCTTACATTGTCAGCCATTCATTTAACTCCTGTCCTTTCTGCAGTCAGTGACAAATTGCTTCATTACGCAGTTGCCATCCTTATTCACAACCTGCTGCAGGAGCACTGTTTATGGGCCACCTGTAATAAAACCTTCGCTGCTCCAGTTTGCAGAATTTAAGTAGTAATAGCCAGGTTCAAACACGAAGCAGAAGCAGCTAAGAATTCACCAGATATTTTAACAAAATACTTGCAAAAATCATATATGAATATCATTTGCATAAGTTGACTATAATTCCTCCTCTCAAGTGTGTTCTTGGGCTACAGAGAAAATCTGTATATAAGCTTTTCCAGCCGTGGATGTGTTTTGCAAAGAAAAGGTTGATTATTGCTTGAGTACTTTTCTGAAATGTCAAGACTGGATTAGTAGCCTTCAGAGCTGAATATTAAAAGAAACCACAGAAAATTGCCACAGGGTATTTTTCAAGGATACACACAAAGGCTTTATCCTTAAATTATCTATCCCGCCTGACTGTCCTGGTTTCATTTGGGAGCGTCCATGCAGTGCTGCTGGAACCTACTGACAATGCACATTAAAAAAGCTGGGGAGTGGGAATCACATATTGTTAAAGCACCAGGGACCAGTTTAAAATAAAAACGAGCATATACAGTATGAAGTGCCGGATGGTGATACAGTACACAGCTCAACTGTAATTACATTCGTAACCCTTTAGAGGATGCCTCGAACACAGTAACCCATGGCAGATCTTGCCAGAATAGCTCACCTATCTGTTACACACTGTTACAGTCTAACACCGCTCCCCAAAGGTGATAAAACGCTGTAATCACCCCCTCCTCCCTGGTTTGTTTGCTAAATTCCTTGACACAACTTTTCAAGTGCTGACATACTGACTTGATAAATTTCGAAGGTGCTGATCTGAAAAGCACAATTACGAGAATTAATGCGCAGCGCTAATACCACTGTATCACTAATCACAATCCACCATGAGCGCTGTGATTATGTACTTCATTTCACAGATCCCACACGCAACGTTCTGCAGCATAGCAGATGCTATTCTCTCCAGTAGTCCCAATCCATTTTTTCCTCCTGAAACTCACTGTAGGCATTGCCAGCTTTATGATGCTTAGTTGTGATGTGATGATAAAACATACCGCCTTACAATGCTCTCAGGGCTAAAAAAAGAGAAAAACCAAGCACACTCTCGTAAAAGCTACGTAAGACAAATACACAAGTCCATCCTTGACTTCTTCCATGGAGGTCAGCTGCTCGAACACGGCACAGTGCAGCACAGCGCAGCCACCATGGAATAACAGCTTTCACAAACAGTTGATGTCAGTAACAGACAAAGCCATTTCTAGCCAGCACGGAATCGAAACACGGACTCTCAGCCAGCCCCGTTTGCGGACCAAAAACTGTTCAATATTTTGGCCTCGCTAAAAGTCTCCCCAGCCTCTATTTTTCTCTTTGTGACATTCTGAGTAAGCAGGGAGTTTCTAAAGGCAAAGACTTACAAGGCTATGAAACAAGCACTGCCAAAATCTATCACTTCTCTCCCTACACGCACGCTCAGTTCCTTTTAGCAAGCCCTGTAAAATCCTGCCCATCTTGGCCACATTTTGGACACCCAGTGCTTGCTTACAGCGAGTTCCAAACTGCAGGCAAACCTGCTAACAGATAAAGTTCTTGTTCATCACCGCTTCACGTTGTAAATCCCCGCAGCAGTAACGCCAGACAGCTGCCTTAGCTTCAACACAGTAAGTGTGGCAGACACAGAACTGCTGCACAACAGTGAACGTGACCGGGAAAGGTGAACACATACTAATTCGTGACTGCACTTCTGATCACCTATTTCCACAAACCTTTGACCCAAAGCGAGAGCAGATTCCATAAACAAAACCCTTTCACTGTCTATACATGCCCACGCTGCGTGTCACCTTCCTTCGCCCACACAGAGCTCCCGTTCTCTTTGTCCAGTTTGATAAGGGAGCTGGCACGAGGCAAGATCCCGCTGGAAGTGACCACACATCACGGGAGGATGGTCTGAAGAGTTACTTGCACCACCACAAGCTGCCCAGTAGACATGCACAGGAGGCAAGGGCAATCATGTCTTCAAATTAATTCTGACTTTCGAATTTGTTTTTTCTTGAAAGTCTGCTAATATTTTTTCCTTGAAGACAAAGTAATAGTCAGTAATAATTTTATCATACACCTGTGCCTCTTAATGTAAAGAATCTTGCCACTGACACCAGGAAGGAAAGAACACAACTTCTGAAAAAGATGTTTCCTTTTTTTAAGGAAAACACACCATGTCTTGAGAAAGTTACAAGCTGTAAGACAAGGTAAGAGCACTGTTACTTGAGATAAGTGGAGTGGGAGAAATTCACTTGTGCACACAGGATTTTGAGAAAAACTCACCAGCAAGTTCGCAAGTCTATGTTCCATGCTATTTGCTTTGCCTTTTAGAAGCAGGGAGCACTTGTGACGTGCCATTAATAACACAAATTATTGTTTTCTGTCATCTTCAGCAGAGCAGTGGACTACTTGACCACTGCCTGCCAGAACCGTGCGTGCCTCTCACGGAGAGCAGATGGGACGCGCGGCAGACGTGCCCGGGAGCAGCCAGACAGCCCACAAAGAGGAAGGAAAAGCAAAGCAAAAAGGGAAGGAGCTGCAGGCACACCACGGTACGACAGTCGCGCCCTCACCAGCACAGAGCAGCCGATCCGGCTACACCGTGGGACAAAGTAAGCAGACAGATTGCACACCTCCTGGTGGATCTGCACGCCACGACTGCACAAAGCTACTGATGAATATCAATGCTGACTCGTTTGTTTGAGCAGATGTTGCTGTTGGGTGACCGTTTCGCCGTCCAGCAGCTGCGCTGCCATTGCGCTAGGCAATGGTGACGGGATGACAATCAGAGAAGCCAAAATCCGCCAAGCCGGGAGCATTATGAAAACAGAATCGATAGCTTGGGAAGCAAAGCCGCGATCCCAAGCCACAGCAAAGGGGAGGGAAGGCGCGCGCTGCGGCGGGGGCCACGGGAGGCACAGATGGCAGCCGTACAATGCCTCCGCTCGGACTGCGACGCTCGGACACGGGAGGAGCGGCAGCGTAGGAAATGTGCTGATGAGCTTGGGGTGATGAACTCTCTGCTGCTCCTGCCGCCCCTCAAACCTGGTAAGAGCCTGAAGGAAACTCACACGTGAGGAAACCTGGCCCTGAACACACCCACCCCTTCCCCTGCCAAATCTGCATTTAAAGGAGCGCGGCTGCACGCTGTAACGCGTGGTGAATGCGAGAAGGGCCACAACACCGGCACAGCACTTTGCCATGACCACGGCAAAGCACTGCTGCAGCCTATAGGATTGGTTGCTGAAAAAAATGCACCGTCTCGGCTTGCCCGAAAGCTACGTGTGTTCAGAACCCAGGAACTAGACGAGCCATGTTTCCAGAAAGCAGTTAGAGGGATGTAGTTTTCATCCCTCCTGTAGTCGCAGTGCTGATAAGTAATGTCTGTTCTATATGCTGTAATGAAGTAAAAAAGGATGATTTTTCAAATATAAATTTGTAATAATATATGCATATATTCATATGCTTTCATATTTTCATATTTATTTTTAATAAATACACTTCCATATATTTTTAAATGCAGGATCCAAGCTGTAAACTCCTCTCTGCCACTGATCTCTCAAATAGCTTAAAAGTTGTATCACTTTTCTACACTCTGCTATTAAAATGTGGCACTATCATGACTATCAATATCTACCAAAATGCAGGTAATTTTCTACATTATGATGATGTTAAATTATAGATGATAGGTACACGCATGACAACAATGAATACAACAGAGAAGTCTTTACTTGTGATGAAATTAAACCTTGAGAATAGAACTAGTAATTTTTGCTCCATTGTTTTTGACAAACTAAGTAATGGTGAAAAAAGTTTGCAGACATCAGAAAGCACCAGCAGTTCAAAACATACATCACTTCAAAAAAATATTTTCTGGGTACTAACACAATGATCTACAAAACTAAATTTTAGTACCCTCATTTTTTAAGCAAGAAGAAAAATTGCTGTTTTATTGCTGCCCACTGTTTCAAAGAGCGGCACTTTAGGTACAGGCAACTGATGTTACATATGTTCCTATTAACTAACTAGAGAAAAACAGTTTCCAAATTGTTATAATTAAAGCTATAAACTCACTAGGAATATTCACCATGTGAAACTGCTCCCTGACTATGGGGCAGAGTAGCACATATGTTAAAGGGAAGCTTTTAACAATATTCTTCCATTTAACTTTTTCTTTGAGAAACAGAAAGTAAGAAATTTAAATAACTGAACGTAGTGTAGGACAAGACCACCCAAGGCTAGAGAGAATGATAGATGCAAATGTATCTGAAAAAAAAATCGTAACTCCTCCTCCTCCAGCTTAACACTTACTAACTTTCTGATTTATTTAACTGCATTTAGTCCAGCTTCTGTCAAAAAGAGCCTGTACACATTAGGTCATTGCAAAAAAATTTACACAGTTCTCTTGTGTAAGCCTCTAACTAAATTTCTTAGGTGCCTGGCTTGTAGGAAAACACCAGTCACAGAAGCATGTGCAGCTGAAAAGCTGTCTGCTTTCTTCTCTGGGAGGCATTAAGCGTGGACTGAACAGTGACAGTAATCACCGCTGGCACACAAAAGCCAGGGAGAGGAGGGGATGGGAGCCTGCACCGTTCCTCCCTCCCCGAGCTCCCGCTCCCAGCTCCTCTGGGGTGCTCTGGGCAGCTTTTGGAAGGTTCTATTCCCCAGAACACCCGCACCCAACACTCCCTCAGGGCAGCGCACGCCTACGCTGTGCAAGGGACACAAATCATCTGGAGTCCTAACAGCCGTTTCTCAAATACGTTCGTTTTCTTATTGTAAAAGATCAAGAATACCTCTCATCATTTACCACTTGCACTTATGAATTTTAACTAATCAAGCTGCTTGTACCACCTGAAAAGCTAAAAGAGAAAAAAAGAAATAAAAAATTCACCACAGCTGAAGGTAAAACTTCTTAACAAATAGAAAAAGATGTGGTAAGAGAAAAACACTAGTGTTAATAGGGAGCACGCAGGGTGTGTGCCTACGCACACGCACACTCACTTTTGCACACTGCCAATACACAGCCAAGAAAGAAGACGAACATCTTGAAGTCGTTCTTCATCCACGTGCAAACAGATGCGGCTCAGCTGTTGCCCAGGTGCAAGGACACAAAAGCTCCTCCCCCCATTATCACAGAATCACGGAATGTTCGGGGTTGGAAGGGACCTTTGTGGGTCATCCAGTCCAACCCCCCTGCAGAAGCAGGGTCACCTACAGCAGGATGCACAGGACCTTGTCCAGGTGGGGCTTGAATATCTCCAGAGAAGGAGACTCCACAACCTCCCTGGGCAGCCTGTTCCAGTGCTCCGTCACCCTCAGAGGG
>Ga0065711_1033336_pt1 | contig 25686 bp, 15 predicted proteins | sample Hoacrofraction12_FD_59098 | JGI IMG/M metagenome (GOLD analysis project Ga0065711, IMG submission 59098) | Hoatzin crop microbial communities from Cojedes, Venezuela - Epithelial fraction 12 v2 (version 2) | ecosystem: Host-associated > Birds > Digestive system > Esophagus > Crop | place...
ATGCCACTTACTTCCGTCAACACCCTGACAAAGAAGAATGTGGTATTTGTTAACATACTGGAGTCCAGTGAAAGGCTAATTCACTTTCCTAATGGAGGAGAACAGACACCTTTTAGGGAGAAGGACGTTTCAAAAGATTCTGACAGAGAAAAGGATTAAAGAAAAGAAAAAAAAAAATCACTCCTTGTTATTTTAAGTCCTATTTCCTCTTTGCTTCCTTCCAAAACCCTGTATCTGTTGGGTGGAGGACAGCTACTTCCTTTGTTACTAAAAAGCCCAAAACATCTTTGCGATTAGTCTGATCGGGGAAAATCCTACAGCATGACTCAGTGGGTGTGATTAAGTTAACAGGTTTCAGCTAGCATTATTCTTCACTTACAGACATTGCTTAAGATACTGTCCAAAAAAGAGGAAATGAAGATAGATATCAGAAGAGGACAGCCAAATTAAGCATAGTACACAGAACGTGATTGCAGTCTCTCACGTAAGTAACAGCATGGTATAGAGGACAGCCAAGACAGGGACCAGTTGTGCCAGGACAGGGACCAACCTTCCTACCCAACAGTAAATCCAGTCAGTTTCAGACACCCAACTTCAGATTACCTTGCAGAATGCAAGTTGGATGTTTGGGAGACAAAGATGTTGTCCTGAAAGCTAAACAGAGTTTAAGTGAACCTAACAAATATATATACACACACACATATATATATGACGGTCCTTTCCTCCCATTTTCATTAATGAAAAATTTACATTTTACAGGGCAGAAAGTGGCTATTAAAGCCTGGGTGCATCTGTAATTTTTGAATTCATAAACAACTCCATGTATATTTACCCCAAAAAGGAAATCATGCTACTAGACTACCAGTAACCGTAGTTGAGGCAGACAAGTAACCAAGATTGAACCTTGCCCTACCATAGGTCTTCTGCCTTCACCCCCGAGCTGTGATTTTGTCAGTAAGACTGTTCTTGCCTTTGTTACAACACGAACAGACTACATACTAATATTCCTTCTTTGTGTCCCCAAAAATTCCATCTCAAAACGCAAGCCTTGCTCAAGTGTAAATCTAAATCACCTTTCAAAGATTAGTTACAGCTATTTTAGTTTCAGATGTAGTCAGACTTTCCAAACAAGACGATCACTTTTTTTTCTTTCAGCTTTCAAAATCCTCCTCCAGCTAAAGCAAACACAACCATTCATAACTAGGAAAAAACCCACATAACTCTCAACTGAATGTAAATGGGAGGAAAAAAAAGAAATTCACATTTTCAGGAATCAGCAATGAAGCCAAAAGCATTAGGCTTCTCCTAGTGAAGTAGCTTTCAGCTTCCAATATAGACTAAACCAGTCTTCTGTTGAAAGGAAACTGAAGAAACTACAGAGAAAAAGGTCCCACCTCTTAGTGCAGTGTCTGTATTGGAATGAAAGTGATTTATTTATATTACACACAAAGATTTTTATTAAAAAGGCTGGTAATGGAACATTTTATTTCAATGCATGAACTTGCTAAAAGGTTAGTTACAGAAATCGTGTATAATGTTGTATAAGTCACATGGATGGGTTATTTTTAAAAAAGGATTTGATAATTAGAGGAGGACATCCCTTATTTTAGTTACATCGTAAAGTGCCTCGTGTAGTCGTATTCTATCGTTGGAATGACTGCCTGTACAAATTTCAAGAAAATAAGAAGGTACCTGAGTTTCTTGTTAAGGAAAATGTGCAATAGCTAGAAATCCTGTAAAACAAAGCAAAGTCACATTCAATAGTCTGCTCAACAGTATTTCTTGATAATGGGAAAATAACACCCAGCAATTGCACAGCTGGAGACTGGGGAATTAATACAGTAGAACTCTGGTAACGACATCTGATGTTTGCCCAAACATACAAAGCTTCCTGCTTTAAGTTAAAGCAGGGAACCAGGAGTTATTTTCAATAAATCTTACAATCACCACACAAAAGTTTACAATCCCATTTACATACTTAATATTTGTTATTAACAAATGCCAAGGTGAATTACACTAGCAAGACTAATTGCCAGCTACCTCCTGTAGTTGCAGAGAAAGCAGGCTCCTCCTCCATGTTTCAGTGGCTCAGAAACAGAAACAGGTTCCTGTTCTGAACTATCCTTTGACAGAGCTCCTTCCTGTTGATGAGGGAAAAGTAGAGAGATTAGCTTTGCTAAGCTGAGAAGCCTGCCTTGGTAGAGGAGACCTTCCTTGTGTATATCACCCTCAAATGCACGTTGGGCCTGAATCTGCAGTTTGGAGTATATTGGATAAGTGTCTTTCCACCTGGGAATGAGGCAGACAGGGAACTGAAAAATTAAAATAAATCACTACTTTCAACTGATAATTAAGTTACATTGGTACTGGTTAGAAGTAAAACCTACTGTTTTGGTATGTCAGTCTCACGGACCATTTCTTGACAAATACAAGCTAGATGATAATGAGGGAACAAATTGCCTGTTAAAAACCCTTGAATTTATTTAACAATAGGAAAAAAGTAATCAAAATCTTGAAAATAAGCTATTTCTAACTATTGAGGAGTAGAAGACTTGAACTACTTTGCCAGAAAAGTCATTTTCCAGTTCAGTTTCAGTTGCTTGCTGCACAAATTGAGCAACTCAACTCCTACAGTGAATGAGAATTTTACTGATTCAGGGCCTATAGCTGCTCAGTAGCCCCCCTTTGCTGGCCTTATAGCAGCAAAAGCAGTTAGAACACTATTTTGAAAGGACAAACTTGCTCCTAACAGAGTTTACTTCAGTCAGAAAGCACAGTATGAATTATTACAAAGGATAACTAAGATCAGTCACCTTACTAAAAGACAATTCTAACTGTGAGGCTTTTGTTACTGATGTTCAGAACTGTTTCAGTAATTTTCATTGCTTTTTTGTCAGCTGAATGTTTTACCAAGATATTGCTCACATGCAGAGTAGAGAATAATGGGACCTCTACACCTTTCAGAAATGAATCTCAGATTCTAATCTAATACAGAACCTGCTCTACCAGGAGGCGTGATTACAGTCTGGCCAGAGTCTATGAACCTTCAGCCTCACCCTCCTACACTGGGATCTCTGTTTCACACTCACAGCTGCCCCCTTCGCACCCCTCCAAACAAGGGCTCAATCCTGTCCCTTCAGTCCTACCTACTTTCCCTGTTGCTCCTGCCACCGCCCACCCCAACAACTGATTAACAGTTTGTTTACACAAATGAACTCATCCCGTAACTCTTGTAAGCACTACCACAAACAGTTGTTTATTGCTTTCACACACAATTGCATTCCAGTTTAGGAACTTGGAGGTAACAGCTCCTTACACTGCCAGAAATCTCTAAGAATATCATGTAGTAACAAAAAAGGATACATGTGAACTCCAAGCTCTCCTCCACCTTCTGCAACAGTCTCAATTATTTTCTTCATCACCTCTGCATGCCTGAAAAACAGATCAGAAACAGTGAAAATATTTTAAGGAAAAAATAACCCCCTCTTCATCTCAATAATACTAGTTTTTGTGCAAATTAAATAGTTTTGGACTGTTAGTTTCAGAAGCAGAAAGAAAAAACTTTCAGTTTACTAAGAAAAAAAATCTGAACAATAACAGAAAGTTAATAATAAGTGATGAATGTAACATTATTTGCCAGCTCCTTATGTTCACAAGGAAAGAGGAAGATGTTCTGTGCTACAGTGTAGACTGAGTGCTATAATGATAGTCAATACATATTGCTCGTCCCTAGTGTAACTGTTAATTGCTAAATGCAACAGAAGCCACCAGGTAAGGGCCCAGAAGGTAATCCTCACCAGCAGCAAGCCGCCAGAAGTTCCCAGATGACCCCTGAAAAAAAAGCCTAGAAATTGCTGCAACTTTTTTAGCTCTTAAATTTGTAGAGCTTACAAGGTATCAAACACTTTTACAATTACTAGTTTCCTTGGAAAGGCAGGCTAAACCAACCCTGCAGAAATTCAGAACCGTTGCTCTCAGCCCGACTTAGGGTATGGAAACTTTCTCTGGCTACAGCAGTAACTTGGGTCTGTGGCAGATCAACAGTTTCTAAGCTAACTGCTTCTCTCTCATGACTGTTATTGTAAAGCACTACAGGGGAGGAACAAACATTTCCTCAGGTCACTGTGTTTTGACATTAAGTCATCAATGAGATACCAGACTTACTATGAATCACACAAACATTTGTGTGTGAAGCTGATCCTGGGAATATAACACAGAATCACAGAATAGCTAAGGTTGGAAGAGACCAATCACCATATAGTCCAACCCTCCTTGATCAATGAGCAATAAACCAGAGCAGATAACTCAGGACCTTGTGTCCAACGATAATGACTTCAAGTCTTTTCATGACCAGTTCCAGTTCAGAAGTAATGGTCTCGTGTTCAGAATAGTTCTTGTACCCCATGAACCAGGGCATGAAGAACACGAGAAATCAGAGTGGAGAACTACTGTATTGTTAATTGAGGTTTTGTTTATTTATTTTTAACACAAACTCCCAGGCTGTATAACTCATCTTACTTTTACCTATACTTCAACTTTGTTTTAAATACATGTTCTGTAGGCAACCTTCATCAGTGAGGTCACACAGGGCTACGGACATCCACCTACACAACGCTGCAGGCTAGTTAACAGTAGTAGTTAAAAATATCTATCGTGAAACAACCCATGTGCCTACTGAAAACAAAGAAAAGTGGTAAGCAGAGTTTGCATAACTTTCTGACCATGCTTTGATGCTATTATGCAAATCTAAATAGCTGACCAGTAACTGGCATTTAGTAGTTATCTCCAAAGTTAATCATGCTGCCAGCAACTGCAAACACAAGGAAGGAAGCTGTTGCAAAGTTACCAAGACACATTGTAAACAGGAACATGCAAGTCTGGGGAAATTACTAAAGGTCAGCATTTGTCATTCACTGTGTTGTTGGTGTCTGCAAATTAGCTAACCCCCACAGTTGATTCAAACTCTGGATCTTCATGATGATCCTGCAGAACACATGCTGCACCAGATGCCAAGGCCAGTTGCTCCTATATAGGAACCTGGCCACTGTCAAAACTTAAGCTTTGACCTTGTCCATAACAGTGGACTATTTTTTGTACTGGCACAGAATACAGGTCACCTTACAACTACTAGAAGTCTTTACTACCTAGATATCTGGAATTCCATAATGGCCACAGAATCGTCATTCTTATTGTCATGCAGTTACTCATGAAAAGCTTTGCAGGTGCTTTGTAAACTTTCAAAAATTTGTTTCCTGTTTTCATTTTCCTTCTATAAGAAAATGCTGAGGAATTAATATGAAGTATGTATAACCTCCAATAGAAAGTAATAATAAAACTTCAGGAGAAATGTCATCTAAAATGTCCTGCTATCTAGACATCTGAATTTTTTTACTTCTGAATAGAAATCCTCCAGAAGCAACTCTTAACTCAGGATGACTAAATACACTACATGCTCACCCGTGCTTGTTCCAGGACCTGTTTATAGATCAACTGAGCTATCAAACAGATCAGACTTTTTTAAAACATACACTAAAAATCACCTAATTTACTTTCCAGCATATCAACCAACTCTTCAGGAGGTTCAAGTAGTATAAGTTACTATTCATATTCCAAGTCAGAAATACTGCTGTTCCAACTGAAAATAAATTGAGATACACAGAGCTAAGACCACATATTAAGGGGTTAAAAATAAGTTGAATGAAGCTGGTTTCTTAAATTGATTAGAGGACACTTTATGCTGTCATCAGGAATGTTCGCTTTCCAGCTGAAGAACCCCTCTCCTGCTTTGCAATTGACAGAAGCTCTCAGTCAAAATATTTGTTATTAACTTCACAGTGGCATTAGGCACAGCTGACATACTGACATTGTCTGAGTATCAGCTGGAAGGGAAATACAGACCACCAGAAAACAAAAGTAAAAAATAAAAGCCTTCCTGATATACAGGGGGCAAAATAAAACAACTCAACACCAGAAATTATTTATTCCCCCCACACCTTGCAGTTCACAGAGATAAGAGGCCTTCCACAGGGCTTTCAGTGTACTGTACAACAACTATAAGCTTCCACAAAAGAATGTAAAATGCAAGACTTTTTAGGACAGTGTACTTTAAAAAAAAAAAATTACCTATGAATTTGATTCAGTGTCTGTGACTGCCCACAGACAATGAGACAGGTGTGGAAAAAACCCACAAACGTCATCATTAGGAGAAACATTCAGAACCTGCAATGATCAGTTAACCTTAAGATCTACAATCCACTGATCCTTGCAGTTGCCTCTAGTCACTTCCCTGCAGATATTTACAGAGTATATAAGAAGAAAAAAGGAGTTCACAAGCCTACCACCATTTATTTCAAAATAGACAAAAATAAGCCCCTGGAATTAGTGCAAGGAATTCAGATCTAATTGTAGGTGTGTTTAGCAGTTAATTATTTTGATAGCCCCTTCATAATACTCACATAGAGAAGCTGAGAATTGTGATTAAACCAGTTTGCAGCAATTAATGAGGAAGTTGACTATGTTCCTCCCAGTACCATAAAAATGCTGACAAGAACTAAAACTTAGAGCAGAGCTGCAAGATGAACAGTTTCAACTAACTACTGAAAATAGAAGCAACTTCAAGCAGCTGACAGCAGCACCAGACTACAATTTCTTTCCTTTTTCTGACGCATAACACAGGGATATACACGTCACAAGAAACAGCCAAGTAAGTTTAGGACCATGCAAATACCCTACATTGCACAATTCTTGTAACGTGCAGAGAAGCAACAGCAGCAGAGCTAGCTAAACACTGGTACTTGCCAGCTAAATTAAGAACAAAACAACTTTTTCAGCTATTATTTTTCATCTCAGAAGCCCAGACCTTGTTAGCTGCTAGCCTTACCAATTTAAGAAAACGGAATAGCTCACCTCAGAGAGTAAGAGAACATACTGAAAACCTCCATTTTAGATACACTGTTAGCTTGTTTCTTCACAGACTCAAGATGAGGTTTTTAAACCTTTCCCATGTTAAGCAGCTGCTGGTCAACTAGATTGCTTTTTGATAAGGACTAGACGGTTTCCTCCCCTCCACATTTAAGACTACCAACAAATCTGTCTCACTGTGATATCAATCATCTCTTTCATGCTTAAGAGACCAATTGGAACAAGTGCCACAACGCAAACCATTTCTTCGAGTGCCATGTGGATTACATAACAAAGACACTGTCACGTCCCTGTGGCTTCAGAGGAAGAAGTGAAAACATGCACACAGAGTTCTCATTGATGAAGACTCAGTCCAAATTCACAAACTAGCATTTAGTTGGTTCTTACTCTGCAAAAGTATTTGCAAAATTAAGCATGTTATGTTGCAGCCACAGCCCAGTATAAAACCCACAGGTCCACCAAGTCAGTGAGGGCTGTCATGCCCAAATATCTTGTTGTCTGTCTTTCTTCTGAGAATGCCCTCACAGCCTGCATCCATCAACAGGAGCTTCATCCCAACCCATTTATTAGCAGGTCTTCCACCAATCACTAAATTAAGCCTTGGCTTCCGGCTTTTTTTCCTCCTTTTCTTTTACTAATCATCTTTCTAGTCAGTATGTTAAGCATTCCTGCATTCATCCCACCCAACACTCCTTGAAAAAGACTAGTTGCACAAAAAGCCCTATCCCTTTTTTTGTCCAAAACCCTGCAGACAGCAAACACTAAGACCGTCAAAGTCACTAACAGGTTGACATACTAAGACTGATATGTTCATATATGGTAGAAGAATACTTTATTGGATCGCACCTCGTCCTGCTTTTTATCTTACAGTACATGCTCAAGAAAGAGGCCAGAGCAAGCACCTAGTAACGCTTCCCCAAAAGTACTACTAGTTTCCAGCAGTATGCAACCTAGGGACTTTCTAACTCCAAAGCATTCTGATAACTTCACCTTTAACAACTCTTGACAAATTTTTCTTTCATTAACATCATATTGCTTAAATAAATATTTATCTTAATTAGGTGCTGTGTGCAGAGTTTAATCCTTTTCCTGGCTTCAAACATGCCGTCAGTTCTACTATTAGAAAAAATTGAACACCTATTACTTCACCTTCTGTGCCATTCATGATGAAGGTCAACAAAACCGTAACTCCCTCCTCAGCTGCCTCTTCCACAGCTGAAGGGTCCCAGGTTATTCAATCATTTCTTATGGGAATGAACTTCATAACCTCAGTTATCCCGGACAACCCTTCTGTATCTTTTTCAGTTTTAGTCTTCCTTCTTTCGTCTCACAGACTGCAGAACAGATGACCAGAGCTGTCCTGCAGTATCCAACATGTGGGTGGTCCCACAGATTAATAAAAGCCTTATGCTGTTTTCTATTGTATTCTTTATTCTTTTCCTAACATAAAGATCAACAACAAGCTTTACCACTTTGAAATTTTCTACAAGACAGCTAAAGTGGGGAAAAAGCTATTTCCCAGTTGTACAATGGCTTCTCTGCTTGGTGTTGTCCAGATATAAGCCTGACTGCTTAGTGAAAGCAAAGACAGTCATAAAGCAGTAGTTAAAGTAGTACGAACTGGAAGAAACACCGAATACAGATTTACAAAGCCCACGAATACACATCTTCATAATAATCAAAGAATAACAGAATCATAGGTTGGAAAAGACCTCTAAGATCATCAAGTCCAACCATCCACCCAACACTACCATTCCTACTAAACCATATCCTGAAGTGCCATATCTACACGTTTTTTAAACACCTGCAGGGATGGGGACTCAACCACCTCCCTAGGCAGCCTGTTCCAATGTCTGACCACTCTTTCAATAAAGAAATTTTTCCTAATATCCAATCTAAACCCTCCCGATGCAACATGAGGGCATTGCCTCTCATCCTATCACTAGTTACCTGGGAGAAGAGACCAACATCTGCCTCACTACAACCTCCTTTCAGGTAGCTGTAGAGAGCAATAAGGTCCCCCCTCAGGCTCCTCTTCTCCAGACTAAACAGCCCCAGCTCCCTCAGTCGCTGCTCGTAAGACTTGTGATCAAAAGTAGCCATAAACTACTTCATGCAAAGCTCCCTTGCTCTCTCTCTAAAGAATGGTATACCTTTTCCAGGACTAATTTCATGATCAAATAATTCCTACACCAGAAACAAGATTGTTTTGAGTCTGCAAAAACTACCACAAGCTTGCCAACAATAAGCTGATAATTTGACACCTCAGCTAGACACATGGATCCCAGAAGTGTTTAAGTCAAAAGAAAATACAAGACTTAAAGGGGCAATCTGGACTTTTTTTTTTTTTTTTTAACATATGCAAGACTACAAAGGGTGTCTCTCTTTTAAAAAATGAGAGGAAAATCCCAAACTCATATCCCTAAGAACTTCATACTATCAAGAAGCTAAGGAGTTACACTGTTCAAGATATTGGCTCTGTAACACTAAGACACCTAAAAGGATGTTACAGCCTACATCTAAGACAAAAGGTACCTTTCAAAGACTTAGAAAACATATCTGTGCAGCTAATCAAACAACAGACTCGCTAGGTCTTGGGTGAGAAATGTGGAATATGCAACAGAAAAGACCCTAAAAACACAACTGTGCTTTGCACTTGTGTTCCAACAAATACTTCAGTGCGGCCATTAAAGGACCACTACTTATCAGTGTAAAATTTCAAGGACTTCTGGGGGAGGAGCAGGTAATTATTAGAAAATAAGAAAGAATTATTTCATGTTCAGATAGCTTTTTCTGCTCTCTGAGTATACATTATACTTCTACCCTCCCAAAAAAAGCAGCAAATGAAGGTATAGGAGAACTTTCTTTTATGGACCTCTAGTAGTCTGCCATCTTCTGGAGTCCGTAGTGAAGTGGAGGAAAAGCAAGCTGGGCAGAGTGAAGACAGCTCTTGTGGCAGTGAGCACTGGAATGACTTCAGAGCATTGCTGATACCTTCCTTTCATACTCCCTCAGAAGCTAACAGACCACCATGGCAGCCAACTGTGAAAACATGTCCAGAAACCTGAACCAAATCCTTAACAAGACCAGTGAAGTGCCTGGTGTCTGCATGCTGAATCAAACCAGAAACAAAGACTTACCTGCATGGATGAACTGAGCACATGGGAGGTGGAGGAAGATGAGGATGGTTTTCAATGGTCACTGTTTTCTTGACATGATCTTGACTAATATCTTCATACATATGCTCTACTGTTAAAGGCTGCCGTTGCTATATGGGGAAAAAAGGAAGACCACAACAAAAGCATTACTGACAAAGAATTGCTGAGAAGGAGCAAAAGATTCTAATGTCATTTACAGATGAAGCACCACAAATTATAAGCATCTAACACAACAGTTCTGAAAGTACACTGAAAGAACTGAGTATGTTAAAAACCATACAGTGTAGAAATAGTACTGCACAATTTTTTTTTAATATACCAGGTGAATTGTAAAGTCAATATATTTGAGAACCATCTAGGTTCCTACCTAGGTATTTGAGTTGTAAGCCCCAACCAACTTTAACTCGAGAAAATTAGTTATTAAAGGGAAGAGTGATTTATCTAATCCTCTCCCTCCAAAGATCGTGAAACCACATACCTGCTTACTTGACTAAGTCTACTGGGGTTATTACTAGCTCTGAGCTAATAGAAACGCAAATGACCGAGCATCGTTTCCTTCCTTCCAAACATGCTCAGTTATCAAGTACAATTTTCAGTGAAACTGTCCCTACTTCCTGCAAGTACCGTAAGTCCTGTACGCAACACTGACTCTGAAATGGTTTTATCACCATTTTTTCCTTTAAATTGCTACTGTGAATCAGCAACAAAACAGCCTTGCTCTTTGATACTGTGAGTCTAATTTCACAGAAGCAGGAAAAAAACCCAACATAGCTATACCTCATCATATCCAAATAACCAGAGCCTTGGAGTTTGGTAATATTTGTCATATGTGATGTAGAGGTCATAAGTTCTAGTCTGTAGAATAGCATCTTCCCCTCCGACATCAACTTTAGCTTTGTTAGCTTCTACAATCTGTCTTGTGTCAAGCGTTGCCTAGTTCAAGGTAAAAATGACAACATTAGTATAGTCATGTTTGGGTTCCCTCCTTTCCCATTCTAAGTAATTAAGTAAAGCTGTAAAAGTGAAATTAATGTTCCTAAGTGAGCATTAAAAAACCATAGGCTTTTGGGTTTTGATTTTATCTTTAAATTTGGAGTATCAGTTTCTCTCCCATCAAGTGGGTTCTGGTTTTATTTTTTAAAAAAGGTCTAATTTCTCTAGGAAGCATGCAACTACGTTGTCACATCCCCTCCCTTCTTTCACCAAGAACTTTTGAACCCAACAGACAATTCCAACGAAATTCAGGCGGCAGAGGTCTCAGTTTATGCAGGTTCACAAAGACCTTATCATAGTACCACAAATAACGATGCCCTCTCTTTTCTCTCATGACAGTCTGGTGCACCAATGTAATCTATTGAATCTATGTGCCACTCATCCTCCACATGTAAGCCTAAAGAACAACCACTGCATTTTTTTACCTTTTGTGAATACAGCATTGTGCATAAGCAGAGCGAAAAGGATCATTAAAAACAGCAAAATTATTGTGACCAAAATCTTTCAGGACCTAAGAGGTAAGATTACTGCAGTAGGTTGGCAGGAGACAAATCCATAGGAAACCAAGCTCAGTAATCCCAGTGCTCATAACAAGCTTGTTATGTCAGCCATTCGTTATCATTATTTTTACTTTGCTTGTGCTCATATTGGTGATAAGCATTGTAACAGACAAGATAGAGAACTGTTCACTCACATCATCTGTCTCCAATAGCCCACTTTCTTCATACTCTGAAAAGAAGACCCATAAAATTCTGTGTTCAGCTTGTAGCTAGCCATCTTATTTTTCATTCATAAACAACTCCTTTAAAACAATCTACATGTATCTAAAGATGTTTTATTCAGGTAGACTTCCCAATCCCCAAACCAGACTATAAGTTTTTTAGTACCAAATTTGACCAAGAATACATTAAATATATGGTGAGCAATCCTTAAATGATTTTAGGTAGGCAGATTGAGTTTAAGTGCAGGTATGAAGCAGGAAGGAAGCTGTGCTAAATCTCCAATTTATACTTGCTTGGATCTGTTCTATTAAATTAAATTCCCAGTCACTAACATTCACGCAGGTTTCAGCACACAAGTTAAAGCATGCATCAATAAGACCACACGAAAGATGACAAAAAGCATATGCCTGCTCAATTTTTCAGCATGCATTCCATGAAAAGAAAGAGTAGTGTTTTTCTTAGAGTGTATTGCTTTAGTTAAAGGCCTGAAATAAAGCACGTCCCACCCAATTTAAGGAAATACCTTCCATGTCTGCAGCTTCTCCTTCATCTTCCTCATCATCATCTTCACAAGATGCTGAATGTTCTGGTATTTTTATATTATCCTTCAGAAGTTAAATTGAAAACACTGCTTTAGAGACTGCTGCATCTACACAGCCTATCAGCCCCAGCAAATTTAAGGTATAAATCCAGTCAATACATACATCAAACCAGAACAATTTCTGCAATATTAAGAAGGACTACACTGAACTCAAATATTTGCTTATTAACCACACTTAGTTTCAAAGTCCTAGTATGACATTAAATATCCACTAAGAAGTTCTCCTTTGACTTTGTAATCTGGAATGATTTAATTCCTAAGCAGAGAATAAACACGGTCTTAAACAGCCCATAATTTCTTTTCAGAAACCCCACACGTCTCAAACGAAAGGCAAAGACTGAACAGCTATGACTAAAGATGTAGGTTAAGAATTTGTATGTTCTAACCCACAGCCAACTGTGCAGCAGTTACCATAGAATCACAATATCCCAAGTTAGCAGGGACCCATAATGATGATTAAGTCCAACTCCCTGCTCCACGCAGGGCTACATAAAACTAAATTGTATGACTAAGAGTGTCATCCAGTTCCATAGCTGTTTTTCAGACACAAGAGAGTCCCAAAAGGTATTACATTTTGATATTGTCTGAGGAAACACAGTCCAATAGAAATGAATACTGCACAAGTCCACAGCCAACTTTTTCTTTTGGACGTTGAGGGCATATGCATAGCATTTGAACCCAACAGACAACCCCAGTGAAATTCAGAAGGGGGAGGTCTTGATTTACACAGGTTTCATGAAGACTTTAGGACACTACTTCAAATAATGATTACAGTTAGAAGCTACTCTAATTGTAAGCATCAGGTGGCTAGTTTCCTCATTAAAAAAAAAACCAAAACACCAAAACCAGCAAGCGACTAAGTTGTGAAGTGCTCTGGCAAACAGAATATTAGCAGAGAGAGAGTTGTCCTTCTGGATTAGACCTGTAGTCCAAGAGATGAAGTACTGTACAACAAGCAAGTTTTTCTACCTGCGATATATTAGAAGTGAAATCCCATTCATAATGCAAAACAGCTGTTATGAATCACAATAACATTCTGCAAGTATTGTGTTTTGTAGAAATAGCGATCACCTTCACGTATTAGAGTTTCTTTCACTCATGTTACTGACTTGTGAGAAAGCACTAGTTTTACTACATTCAGCACAGTCTCACTTGAAATACATGTATTTCACAGTTCATCATATCAATAGCATTTTGAGCTGTTTACAATTGTGCAGTAGCAGGCGGCAGTCCACCCTCCTTCCTCCTAATTTTTAGAATCCAAAGCCTTGTGCTTGGATGGTTTAACAAACTCTCATAGCACACAGACAGAACTCCACTTTAATAATCAACTCATCTTTAAAAGCATTTTGTGTGTCCATGACTTGCTGCACGTTTCTTAAAACATTTCCATTTCAAGTACTTCCAACTATTCTCAGTTTCCTGAGGAGGTAAGTTTCAGATTTGGCTCCTGCTGTACAATGACTTTTTGGTAACGTGCAGAAACTGATGATTTCATAAGATGTATACTTCTAAACAGTTTTAGTACTTCTAAACTCGAGGGCACAAGCCTGTCAAATAGGACCAAATGTGTTAAAACTCCTTGCAGTAGTTAAAGACTACGAAGAAATACTTTACATCCCTACATTATTTTTACATATAAGAACATCTTTACACTGGATCTCCAAATGTCATTTCCTTGAGACACAAAGGTGCGGTATCACTGTAAACAGAATTTTGTTTTCAGTTTGTAGAAGCCTGGCACAAGAGCACACTGGCTAAAGACATTCCAAAAAGAACACTGCCTCAGTAAACACACAGTAATAAGGAGATTCACATGCTTAGACTAGTACTGCAGCCTCTGAAGGTCAGTGTGTATCTGCAACACAACTAATGACAAAGTGTATTTTAATCTTTCACAGGCAGTACTAGATTGATGCAGGTAAGACTTCTCTTACTTTTAGGTCCTGTAATAAAGCAAGAAGAAAATTTACAAACAAGTACCTTACTGTCTAGTGTGATCTCCTTAACTGCTTCTGTCGCACCCACTATACCTGTTAATTGAACGAGAAGTTTGTGTTAAAAAAGGATGTCTCTGTTACAGAATAGCATAGAAAGAGGTTGTAAAGATTTCAGAAAGCATCATATGACTCTTCCAAGTCACATCTCACAACAATTTTGATATTTGAAGAGCTGTTTATTTACAAACAGGTAGCACGCTTGGTGCTGGGCATCCATAAACAAACCATACCAGTAACATGGAGCACAACAACAATTTGTCATACAAATTTTGTTGGTGGAACCCTGAAAAGTAATTTGGATTTTTATTTTAAGGAATTTTTGCATAACTGTGAGTTCAGGACAGGCATTCACATCACAGTAATGTAACACAACTTCATGAGCAAGGCATGCATTTATGAACACTTCTGAGCACCTTGAAAGCAAGGGGTTCGTGACAAAGCACAATGTAGCAGAAGCCTCAATGCTTTTAGCTGAGAGAAGTAGGGGTAAAAGCCATCCCAAATCACAGTAGTATGAACTCGAGTTCCTCCCCATTAGCTTCCTAGTTTTACTGCAGCTTTCACTCAGTACTCTTTGGGATACGTGACAAGATTCTGCTTTGACACAGTACATTTACCTAACCAACTCTTCAGCTGAAAATAAGTTAGATCATTATAGAGAATGAGTCTGGAATCAAGTAACTGCTCATCAGAAATAACTGTTTAAAGAAAAGGAATGCCAGCTGAGTGCTGCTTGGAAATAATGCATTTCTAGGGGCTGTGTCATCATTTATGTACGTTTCTTCCTATCAGAAAAAGTGGTGTTATAAAGAACATTTATGCACATGGGTGGAAACCGATTTTTTTATTTCCTTTGACAGTGTTTGGAGACCTGACCAGGTCTAGTCAGAGTCTTACAGTTGTACTACCACAGCATCGTGCCTAAACCAGTCAACCCTAAAAAGAAAAACTTGGCAGAGGAGTCTATCCACAGCAGGGACAGAGAATGCATCCTTAATTCAAGGATATGACAAAGCTATGTCAAATTATTTCTGTGGTGTGGGGTGTTCAGTTATGAACCGCAACACATTTAAGAATTGCCAGTCATGCAAAATGTACATCTACAGATACAAAAGGCATCTTCTCCCACCCTTATTCTACCCAGCCTGGCTGAACTATTTAGAGAACTTCTTCCACACTATAGCAAAAAATTTACACCAAAGAAAGTAAAAACTGAGTGGAGTACTGTCTAGGTTTGGAAATGGTGGAGAAAATACCATTGAAAGACAGAATTTTATTAACTCATGATAGAACATGAAGAAACAGACTAAAACTAATAAAATTGACAATTCTTAGAAAAAAACCCAAAAGGATTTCTAAGAGACTGTGCTAGAAAAGCTAATGAGATAGATTCATGTAAGCAGTAATTTTTAGACTTCTTTATAAACACAAGCTCATCTAATGACTTATTGTAAAAAAGGATCATCTCCCACACTCATCTCTATATTTAACAATATTTTCTTTCTCTTTCGTGCCCCCGCCTTCCCCCAGTGACCTCAGACACTAAGATAATAGCTATTTTCTAATGATTCCCCCTCTTGGCTCAATCCAACAATTAAACAGAATGGGAAACACTGAAATAATTACATCATTTGAGGTCATAATTAAGATAAAGATCTCAACATGCTTCACACGAAATCTTAACAAAAAGAGAAATCTGCATATTCTTCAAACAATTAATTTAAACCAGCACTCTTCATAGGATCTCCTTGGTAAGGAATGAGCCACTACAAAGCTCATTTTTTAAAATAACTTCCTAGAACTTTTATTAATAAGAGAATACTGAAATAATTTACTGTCAACACCTCTAAAAATAGCCTGTTTCAGGCATATACAGGCATACAGTTAAACACCTGAGCAGCCATATCCCAATCAAGTGGGTAGCTGGAAACGTAACTATTTTCTTCCAGATTAGATAATACTACACAGCCATCTATATATGAGAAAGATTTTACTTTCTAAGAGTGGAAACTGAGTATCTTTCAGATTACCAAACGCGAAGTCTGAAGCAAGACTATGAATACCTGCATTGTGAAAAGTGTCTACCCATCCCCCATCACCATCATCTTCTTCTATAATTGCTTCTTGTTCATCAGAGTACTCCATCTGCTTACACCTTTTGTAGCACGGCACTGCAAAAAATTGCAAAACAAAATGAAAGCAGCCACTCCTATACAAAATCAGATTGAAGCAAGAAATCATCCTACAAAGCCTTCTGAAATGTGGTAGTCTCTTATACATCCTTATCTAAGGAAGCCTAAAGCTATATTTCAAATGCAAAAGCATGAACTTCAAAAAACATTATCTGGCACAGCACAGCAATATATTATTTCATGTACATTACAACACTTGCAGTGGCCTTAAAAGCTCATTCTTCTGTTACCCATTAGAGCACTTTCATCCAAACTCTTATGGATTAGAAAAGAATTAACTTCTCATGTCTCCTTAGACTGCCTACCCATCTGGTAACAGCTGGAGACAACCTATCGGTTTTCTTCACATTGCTAAACAACTTCTGGTCTATGTACAACTTTGCTTGGATTAGCATCAGTTTAACGAACTGATTTGTGTTTAGAATTTTGCTAGAAGTTTGCATCAGCTATTTATGCGATATATTAGGTATGTTTAATTATAAAATAATAACTAGAGGTTTAGAAGAGGTCAGAATTAATGTGTTACTTAGAATAACTTCAGTCATAGGCATTAGAGCTGTTCAAGTACAGGTTTATACAGAGTATTCAGAAAATAGTCAAAGAAAGAACATGGATCTGATTAAGGCAAAACAGATATTTTCCAACACCATAAACAAGGACTACGTAAGAAATGCTCCTTTTCTACTAATGTGGAGGAAAAAAAAAAAACCTGCTGCTTGATGTGCAGAATTTTTAAATTGCTCCTAGACCTTTCAGAAAGGGAGAAGACGGGCATGAAAGTCACAGTGAATTCCTTCAAACACTTCCAAAATGAGGTCTGTAGGATGGCTCCTGGCCTCACCCATAACCCACAGATTTTACTCAGGTGGTAGGCCAATGTGTCACCATCAGCAGAAAACACATTATTTTTAAATGTGATCTAGAAGGAACAGAGTAATGCAGGACCTTGCCATTGGGAGGAAAAGAGAAACAAAGTAAATCACTCTGCCATCTCGGGAAAGTCGACCCAACACTACTGTAAGCATTTTCACATGATAGCACACTGCAAGACTCCAAAAGCCAGCAAGTGAAATCCAAGTATGAAATACAACCCACTGCAGGTAAAAATCTCCTCAGGCTGTTCTTACTACTGAAGGTTCATCTAACGGTATTATCTTTGACACATTTCAGTACAAGATCTTTCGAGAAAATGATCTTCCCATGGTTGTGCCAAGATGTTAGCCTTCTTATCTGTTAAAAAGGTAGTCACAAGTATTATATATACACAACTACGAAGCTATTCAAAATATTATTTTAAAATGTATTTTATATTATTGTTATTGACAGGGATAATGAACTTAATTACATATCCGAACGAGAAGTATCAGTGTTACTGTGAAAGACATTTTGGGAACACTTCAATAGCCTGAGTTTTCCAAAAGAAAAAGGAAAATAAATATATTTTCCTTCTAGATACTGAATATGAGTTGAAGGACAGCAGAAAGGAAAGACAGACAAGGAGGTTTATAATGTTTAAACTTTGTTTCTACTTCATCAAGGCAAGCTGTATTACTAGTATAAAGCCCTGCTAACAACCAATCTAAGGAAAAGATATCAGATGTGCAGGAACTTTTAATATTGCAAATCCAAAGCATCCAAAGTGCAAGATATTTGCTTCCTCTATCAATACAGACAATCAGTAGAGCTGACAGCACAGTCAACCATGCTATCAATCCTAAGAACACTTACATTTAAACTTCAGCCTTACCATTTTTAGTTACCAAAAACTGTTTGTCTGTTGGCAGGTAAGCCTTGACTTTTAGCTCTTCTCCTGAAGCCCTGTAAAATGAAGTGTACCATAAGAGGTTGAGAATTTGATGATCCTCAAACAAAACAACCCTTCTATTTTCAATGTATATCAGGAACTTTCTATATACTCATTTTGACCTATTCTCAGAACCTGTTTGCTATGACCTTATCCTTATACAAAGGCCTTGATATAGCTATGGGGTCAAAAAGGTTGGCCACGCCTAAACTATGGAGTCTTGGATCAAAAGTATTTTCTGCTTCAAAATCTACTTTCACTTTGAGATGGCCAAGCAAAGAGAAGTTGACAGAACAATCTAGTCTATGTGAAATTTTCTAGGATCAGCAACAACATAGTCCCATATGTCTGAAGAAAGCAACTTCAGAAAAAGCAAGAAATAGACCTCTAGAAATATAAAACCTGCCCATTTTCACCAATATTTGCCAAGTTCAGATTAGTCAAGCATTTGCTTTCACCTTCAGTGTTTTTTAAATAGCCTGTTCCAAACTGCTAGCACGTAGACCAGACTCAACATCACGTTTTCTCTGAAGCAGACAGTAAAAATGCATGAAACAGTGATTTAAGCATAATAATTCCTCCTGCAGCTCTTCATGGCCCAGTATGGAGCCAAGAACCTTGATGACATCAACTGCACAGACAATGCCTATTCTAGGCACTGATTCGTTTTATAATGCAAGACTCCAGTAAAACATGAGGAAGCACCTTATTATGCACCCTTATTGTACACGAAACATAAGGGATTTCCAAGGGCAAGCACTGCACAAAGTGGTCTGATGTTTAATTAACAAATGCTTGTCTAAAATATACCAATTATAACTACTTCCTAGCAATTTCAGTTCCACACGGCCTTTGCTTTTTCAGTCACCAAACACCAACATAAGCTCAGGGAGACATGCTGCTTCTGCAGCTAAACACTGAAAGCATTCACAGTATGCACCAGCTTCTTTCCTTTAAAGCCTCAGGAAAACAAACATACAAAAAACCCCCAAACAAATCCTCATCTCAACTACTGCTACACAGAACAATAAAAACAAATCCTGTCTGAATCAGACAGCTTCATCATAAAAACAGCAGAAGTTCTACAGCAGGAGTCCATGTGGTATTTTGAAATAAGACAACTGTATAGTTGTATGCAATGAAAACACATAAAAGAATAGGTAGGGATGCTAGCTTCCTATTATTCTTTTGATTTTACTTACCATTGCCAAGTGGGACAGTGGTGAACTAAGTGATCTCCAGCTGCAACAAACTGTTTAAGCAGGAAAAAAATTAAAGTACTGTTAAATACAACACAAGGAAACAATTTCCAATTTTTCTCAGTATTAATATTTCAGTTGCACATTTCTTTGATAGATTAACTATGTAACTAATAACTCTTTATATCCATTTTGATGATTTCTTTTAACTCAATTTCTCAGCTAACCATGAAAACTCGAAGACTAAAAAAATTTCTCATACTAAGCACAATCGCAAATTCAGATAAAGTTTAAAAAGCTGTGGTACTACCTATCAGCCTTGTAACAAGCAAAAAAGTTTCTAGATTCAGTAACATTGTTTACTTTTGGAAGAGGAAACTGTTTTTACTTGCCATTCTTCAATTCTTCAGTTTTACAAAGACAATGAACATTTTAATGTAAAAAAAAAAATTTAAATCTCTTTCAGTGTTCAAAACAACTTTGCAGCAAGAAGAAAGGCGAGACTGACATCAGTTCAGTGAATCAGTGAGAGAACTGCAACAGAGGAATAAACAGCATACATTTTAAGTAATGACCATCACCGTGACAGTTCACCACTGATGTTAACTAAATATGGATAACCAAGTACTTAGTACACTGAAAAACTTACGTGCAACTTTGTTCTGAAGAAATGGCTTTAAAAAATCTTCACTCTGCTTCTTCTTAGTATCAGAGATAAAGGCTTTTATAAAATCACATCACTACATCAAAGTAATATTGAAAAACTCATGCTAGACTTGTGTACAAACTCCAAATTCACCCAGCAAAGTCTAAGCCACTGGGCTTATTTTTTGTACACATATATTGAGGACGGCAAGCCAGCATCTAAGAACAGTGATTTGTGTGGTCTTTGCCCCAGTCACTTTCAAAAACGAGGTGCACACCTACTGCTACAGTTCCCTTTCGTCCCTTTCGGCCAGTTTATAACAACATACTTCCTAGGGGACCAGAAGCTGTTGTAGTGTGACACAACAGGCTTGCAGCAGGTCAGCCGTTTTCTCACCATGTCCTCCAAAGTGAGGCATATCAGCGCAGTGGGAAACACAACATGCACTGCGTATGGATTAACAGATTTAACCTCTGCAAAAGTGCTTTCTTTCACCCATTTTCCAACAAACATCTCTGGCAAAAGTGAAATCTTCTCTTTAAAGAAAACAGCAATCCCTCCCAACACACGGAAATTTAAAAACTCATTAGCCTTTACATAATAACAGCTCATGAAACTCCTGCATTATTTAAAATTCTCTGTTCAAGCAACTGGACACTGTTTGTGGCACCAGTGTTGAGAGATATTATCAAAGAAATTGAAAGTGTTCTTTGTGGGTCTCAAAGATGGCAAAACCCCAAAACAATACTTCAAAAATTTCATTTGCATTTTCTTCAGCTTAGGCAGCATAATTAATCTAGCTGATTCCACTTTCTATTTCTCAAGCACACATGCTATCTCCTACCTGAATCAATATTGCAAAAGTGGCAAGAGATCAATTTTAGGGCAACATCTTATTTCTACTCCTGGAAAGCTAATTTTTAATATTTGCCTGTACTTACATGTAAAATTAAAACAGGTGTCATCTTTCTGAGGTAAGTAACTACTAAGAACTCATGACAGGCTAGAATTTGTTGAAATCAAATCAAGTTCACAGATACCTGAAGAGGGAGTAGGTATTGAGTTTGATTAATGAGTCATCTTTAGCCTTATCAATAATTGATTCATCTTCAGAGACAAGCCACAGGAACCCCACAAAGTCTATAAAATAGTCAGCGTCTCAGACTAAAATACAGCTAAATTGAGATTCATTACCCAAGAAATCCAAACACGTTCAAAGATAACATCCTAGCATCATTATAGATGACTTCAATTCTTCTTTAGCAATCATTACTATACAAAGACCAAAATCATCAGGGGAGAGGAAAGACTGTCACAGGGACAATCAGCAGATCCATGCTCCAGTCCTATCTAAATCTCATAAAAAAATTAATCTTGCTGTATGACGTTCCCTTGACTACAGCTTTGAGGGATCCAATTTAGTCATCCTATACGCATCTAACTTTGTATAGAGAATACACACTATCTGCATTCTCTTACCAGCGTTTAAACGCTGCAAATTGTTTAACGTAACACAGTGTGGTTCTTGCTATGTTCTACAGAAAGTATCTTTTTTTTCAGTAGTACTGCAAAGTTTTCTCCCATAGATCAAGAAGGGATTAAGCATTAGCAGAACATGTCTAGACTTCCTCTGTTGTATTTATTTTATATATAATATAGATTACAAATATATTACTATGTACTATATGATACATAAACATTTATATACACACACATACGTATGGTTATCAGAACAGCAGAACACCGTGTTGCTAAGCCTGTTCTTTTGAGCGATACTCTTCCGGATCACAGAAAGCACGAGTGCTTGCTTGCCATGCAACACAGCAGAAAAACGTTAGGTACCAATGTCAGGAAAAATACAACTGTCCACATTATCTACCTGCATCAGTCACCATTTGCTCCATCTTTTTCCATCTCGTCTTCCCATTTGTGCATTCTGTCTCATTTTTCTTTCACTCTACCTAACAGCCTTAATATTGTTTTCTTATATCTCTGTAAAGACAACGTATTTTCAGAACAGTAGCACTTCAATATGAGAAAAAGCAGAATGGGGAAGTCAAAATAGCATGGCACAATCAGCGTTTTTACTATTCTAGAAAAAATCCTGTTTGTTTCTCTTAGCAGCAGACTCCTTAAAAAACTACAACTGCTTGGCAACAATTCAAAATACAACCAGCCTGAAACAGCCTACAGAGAAGAGGAAGGGAAAAATAATCATCACTGGATACTCGGTGTGGACAAGCACATGTAATGATTTAGCCAGAGCCTTGGAAGGAACCAAAAGCAAGGCAAGCAAAGACTGTCCCCAAGATACATGTTCCCCTTTGAGCTGCTTATGGGAAAGACCTCTGAAACCAATATATTCCTGTTTTAGTCCTGAACTCCCACGACAGAAAATGAGCTGTTGACCCAGCACGAGCTTCCTTACAAGTTTTTCACAGTATAATACAGGAAAAAAGCATCCCACATTCAGACGTCAAGTGTCATCTCAAGAGGAATTCTGTTGATCTACTTCATCTGTAGAGTAAAAACGCCATTTAGAACTTCCACTTTGTGGAAATTGTTTCAAGAAGCAATAATTAGTTGACAAACATATGAACTGCTTGAGATTAACATGGTCATTCTAAGTAAAATTTATCACTACTTTCAAAATATATTTCAAAGTTCCTAAATACTTACTTCTTCAGGTGTAATTACTCCAGTTTCTTTAAACCTGGACTCCTGCAATAAAGAAAGTTTAGAAGTTTTGAGAACTGCTGGCCAAAGAGCCCCACTTCACTGGTAAGACAAACATCTGCTCTGTTTTTGTCTTGAAACTAGCTCTGTCCACAGAGATCTGCAAATCAGCTCGGAGGCAACCTCTGCCAGTGCTGACAGGCAGCTTACTTCCATATCCTACAATGTGAGGCTCAGCAATATGACTCGTTGTAGAACATAGGGTATTATGAAAAAAAGATCACATATACAAAGTAATAATTTTGCTACAGCCAATTACACCAATAATGAAGAAAAGATCCCTGGCACTCAGTATTAAATTTGCCAGTAAGAGAGAGAAAACCAGCCACCAGGATCAGCGATTCTCACAGTCAGGCCTTTGGGACTGTTCCAAGCACTGAACAGCACTGCAATGCATCAATAGCAGGCTTTGCAGTTCAGAAAAGTCATGAAATGAACGACCAAAGTGACTTTTCTTTGTGGTAGGAACAGTTATGTAGAAACACCTAGTTATTAGCTTCTTTTTTATACTAAATCCTGTGCCTTCATTATGCATCCCACAGAAACAGTTTAGATCTTCTCATATTGTCATGTTTTTTTATGGACAAAAAAAATAGATGGCAAGCGGCAACATGATTTAGTTCTGCATGAAGAAATGAAGTCTTTTTAATTAAAGATGACATTTATGAAGTTTAAGGATATGACATTTTTTAACATATTCAAATCTAAAGTAAGCATATTTTGTTTCAGACTTCTGTTTGTTTTTTTTCTTTAGAAAAGTCTCAAGCACCAAGGAAACTTACTGTTCCCCAGCACTAGAGCTATCTAAGAATGTCTTCTGAAAAAGAATACAATTTCAACCATGGCATAGCTCACTTTTCAACTTTTTGCATTATCAATTACTGAATAACTTCTTGCCCTAAAGAACTCATGACTTTCTTCTACCAAGACTAAAAGCAGCAACTGAGAAAAACCTCGCTTTTGGTTACAACTTCACCTTATTCAGTCATTAGGAAATCATTAAAGAAAACCAGCCACTGCTTAACTTGGTTATTCTTGATGCTTTACCCTGATACAGGCAATCATCTGTGCTATGTAAAAGTAAATGAGCACACCTTCTTCATGCGATACCGATTACTTCCCTTCTCCCTCATTTCTAAAGAAGTGGCATTTAAGAACAAGATGAAAATTAGCAAAACAGCAGTTGTACAAACACCGTAACATCACTACATGCTAGTTAACAGAAATCAAAGAAACGCAAACAACCTTAATTTAGAAATTTGGATTGCTGCAAAACTGAGAATTGTTGACAACACATTATGCAAAACCATGGTGGAGATAACTTACTATTTAACCTCAAAATGAACTATAAGCAGCAGGCAACATGAACCAACTTGTGTTTCTGGAACTACAGAAGAAAAATATGTAAAATAGCCATCTTCTGTTCCCTGAGGGTAAATAGTTCACTTTTTCATTTCTGTACATTTCGTGGTACGAAAGCTAGAGACACAGGTCTAGCTTCTTTCTAAAGTTATCAAGCTGGAGTATTTCTTTCCATCTCTGGTAAAGGGAACATATACACATAATATTTCTAGGAGGTTCTACTCCTGCCAGTAGTGTACATCTGGGCACAATAACTCCTCCACTATCACACCAGCTGTGCCACAGCAACTGTACTATGGTGAACAAGTCACTTCACCTCTGTACGCTGCTGCATCACTGCAGCCCATATACATCACACTGGTGGGCAACGCCAGAAAGGTCCACTATCCAGGCGAGAGCATACTATGTACCACAGAGGGGGAAGTTCTACTAATAACCAAGTACCACTGTTCTCTGCCCAAAGTTCTAAGCAGCAGAGTACAAGGCATTTACAAGGTCACCCCATAAAAACACAGAGAGGTTGCTGTCATAAACAATTACATTAGAAGTATTTTTTTTAAAGCATGGAAAAACATGAAAATTCTGTAGTGAAAGAACTGCTGACAAGTTAAGCATTCACACACAAAGTTAGGTTTTATATAAAAAGTATTTGTAAAAGGGAGGAATAAGACAGGATGCAGTCTAACAACTACAGAAGAACACTTAGAATTTGTTTCTACCTAAACAAGCAGTAACAGGAATAACAGCTATGCTGCCCACCTTTACAGGCAGACTGTTACAACTCACTCCCAAGAACCAAACAGTCCATCTGTACTATCTGCAGTTACTTTAGCGCAGAGGCTTGTATTAATTATAGTAATGCTAATACAGAAATCAGCTATGCTACACAACTTTATACCTGCTCACATAATGAACATGGGATGAGTTTTTTCTTATGTCAGCCAAAGAAGCTGCACTCTTACCCCAAATAACCACTGCAACGCATTCCTGAAACTAGGCTTAAGCCTATCAGTAAAGTAGCACCCTTGGGTTCCCATTCCTTGTCACACAGCCAGTTAAAGTTTAGCCACTTTCACAGAAAACAGCAACAAGTAAGTTATTCCCTGAGCGGCAGGACCAGCAACACCCGGTGCTGGAAGGCCCGCACCTCCCAGGTGACCGCTCCCACCCGCGCAGGGATGCGAGCTCCAGCCCGGCCTTCCCGCACAGCGCGGAGCAGGACGCGGACCGGCGGCGTTACCACCGCCAGGCTACCCCAGCACAACCTCCCCGGGGGCGGGAGCGAGCGCCGCGCTCCCCGAGACCCTCCGCCCCCTGCGACGGAGCTCCTCGGGCCCGGACGACAGGCGAAG
>Ga0065711_1033337_pt1 | contig 25686 bp, 11 predicted proteins | sample Hoacrofraction12_FD_59098 | JGI IMG/M metagenome (GOLD analysis project Ga0065711, IMG submission 59098) | Hoatzin crop microbial communities from Cojedes, Venezuela - Epithelial fraction 12 v2 (version 2) | ecosystem: Host-associated > Birds > Digestive system > Esophagus > Crop | place...
TTTTTTCTCCCCTCCCTCCCCCCCCCCAATCTTGTTTTCATTTGTGTTTTAAACAGCAGTCTAAAAAGGATACTGTAGGGCTAGGTGAAAATGACTCAGCTGAGCATTGTAGAAAGACAAAACTCAGGCAATGAACACTTTTGCTTAGATAATCAGGCTTAAAATAAAATGACAATTCTTTTGAAAATGCATTTGCATTTTAAAATAAAAAAAAGCTCCTGTGTTTATATGTTTTTCTTTTGTTTCAGATGATCACCACCACAACAACTATAATTTTAGAATTTATTGTCAGGCAGTGAATTTTAAATATGTAATCACCAGTATTTGTACCCACAGCCTGCCTCGAAGATATACTCCTGTAACTAGGCTACAGAAATTTATCATGTGACCTATATGTAAATCAAAACAGATCAATTTTCAAATTTGCTTGTTTTTAAGCAACATGGCAAGAATAATTTTCAAAGATTATTTCGTGAGTACTTCTGAATACCAAATTCACCATTTTGTAAACAGAAAATTAAGGAAAATTCATTAAATAAATTCCGTGCTGTGAATTATACCCAGCTTTACTGTTACAGCACTTTGAATTCAGAACCTCAGTGCTTCTAATCTTGGACTCAGACAATGAATGTAAAATTTTCAATTGTCTCATACTATTCATTCAGGGATGTTTACAGAGAAGTATGTCACAGAAAGAAGAACAAAGATACTCACATTTAACAAGTCAGACATAGAGGACAAGCATAATGAGCTGTTGGATACAGAATAATAAATTCTTTGAGCAGGGTGAAAGGGGATGAATTAGACTTTGAAATTTCTTGGAAATGAACGTAGGTAGCTATAACTGATGAGGTAGGGAAAGGATATCCAATGGATGGGTGCATAGTTAAGAATGACACAGGCAGATGATGGGCTCAGACAGTGAGCTTCACAGGAGCATTTTGAATGGATACCAAAGATGGCAGATAACATTTGTCCAGGCTGAGGGAGAACAATGCAGTAACTGAGATGCACAGTGAGGTGAACTTGGGTGACGGTTTAAGCAATCTGGAAGAATCTGTGTTTTAAAGAGTGAAACTTTAGAAAGAATCTGCTTACATACAGCCTTGATGAAAAGATCAAGAGGGATACTCTTGGGGTAATCACAGAAGGGAGAAGATGTGAGAGAACTGAGACCTGGCAATGCATTTGGAAACTGGTACTGCTGACTGTCTGAGCTAATTATATTTGGCTTGGAACTGAGGAATGGGAGAAAGAGGGAGTGCAAATCAAAGCAATGCAGATGCAGATACTTGGCAAGTTAGTGTCTGTGGACATGCAAATAGAAACATGGAATCCAGGAGCAGAAGTAATGAGAGAGAAGATATCAGTAAGTTTTGAAAGCAGCTGCTTTGAGTATAATACTGGTTGGCCTGACTGTTTGTATCTTTGTTTTGACCTGTTTTAATCTGTCTGTTCCTGTTGTTTATCAGCCAAGTGCTGGAAAAGTGCTCCAGCTAAACCCTGTCTTTATCAAATAAGTTATTCAGATATGTTGCAGCCGTAGCTTTGGCACTTAAAATTTAACCCTACAGACTGAAATCTTGCATGCTTAGGATTCCTGCAGCTTCTGTTTCTCCCTCAAAGTAGTTTGTCTTTGACATAGGATCATTTTATATGTTTTTTTTTTGTTGAGTCCATTTGCCTGTGTAGGCCTGCTTTCTCAGCTCTTTTCCCCTCGGTTTCCTTTCTGAAACAACCTCATTTCCTGCCCTTGCCCTGTAACTACTGCACGGAGTAAAGGCAGTATGTGTTGTGGCTGGTTTTATGGTCATGCATGCACTGGCTGGGTGGCTGTGTATGATGGCTGGTTAACACCAAACCAAATAGAGCAGAACCAGACCTGCTTTTGCAGTTTTTAGTTTCTTTGTCCTTTCTCTGGACAGTGCAGCGTTTGTCCTTGACGACATTTGCAGAATTTCCCCTAACTGTAAACTTCACTTTCTATGAAGTGCTGAGTGCCACTTTCCATGTGTGAGCAGAGAGTCCTCAATGTTTCTGACAACGAACTATTGCCAGCTGCCAAAATTTCTTTGCTGTACATCTTTGTTGTCAACATTTTAATTGAAAATTTATTGAATATTTATTGAATAAGAATAAATAAATCCACAGGTTAATTTTATAGTTAGAATTCACATCTTTATTACTTAAATTTCTGCTTTATTTTTGGTTTCATTATTTGGCTAAACTGACACTCTCACTGAGTGGTGCCACACACGTGCCTCAGTCCTTTACCAGCTTCCTTGCAGTTCTTTTTGGCTATTATTCCTGGCAATATCATTTCACTCATTTTACACTCAATTATATTATTTTATTTTTCTAAATGATATAGTTAGTATGTCAGATCTTTGTTTTCTAATTTTATACACCTAACTCTGGCTGCAGCCTTAATTTTTGCTTGTTGTAAAGACCTGAGACTAAAAAAGGGTCAGAAGTCTGGACTACTCTGCAATCATTCGAGACCGATACTCACCAGTTCTGAAAAATGTGGTTTATATTGAGGATGTGATATAATGTTTTTAGGAACCTACCTTTAAACTCACATTTTCTAAAAATATCACTTTACAGTTTTATACTGGTAGTTGAAGTTGCAGAATCAGTATTCATTTTACAGAAAATACCAGTGCTTTCTCAGTGCCATTACTATCCTTCCTTAAGAACCGGTATTTGCACATATTCATATGTATGTTCTTAAGCTTAATGTCGGTGCCATAATGACTGAAGAATACGGTAAAGACAAGAGTCATGAGCTTCTGAGTATTCTGAGGTTTTCCAAGCTCTATGTTTCATAAGTTAAAAGCCATAGTCTTCAAGTTTTCATGTAAAATCTATGGCAACTGTTTTTGTCTTCTTTCCATCACTTCTGCAGTTTTAACCTTTTAGGTTTGTTGCAATTACATGATCATTTTGAGAAGGTTTCAAATTCCTTTAGCTTCAGCTTGGGCATCTGCAGAATGAAGACGGTTATGAAATTCAATTAAAATACGTAAACAATACCAATACTCTTATATGATCAATATGCTATGCATAAAATACTGTAATATACTTTTTTTAAGACTAATAGATGCAGCTGGGGGGATTACCGGCGTACTAGGTATTGCTTCTTCCTGTTAGTTTAAAGTTGGTGGGATTTAAATGTGTAGTAGAAGAAAATAGGTAATAGAAGGAAATTTCTGTTGTGCAAAAGCACTTTCTCTCTCTCTATGGTGCCACCTAGCCTGGTAGAGCTGCTCTTCAGCATGCTGCTCTGTCCAGGTCCCATCGCAGAAGGGTTCTGGACCTTCTTCCTTTTCTTGCTCTGAGCAGGCTATAGCACTGACTTGAACTCTCTGGCTGTGCATGGACTTACTTGCTGGCACACAGGTGTGTCTCGCTCCAGTGTGAAGTCAGGGCAAAGCTGGGGCACCTTTTTTGGGGGGGAATTCAGAAGTGTTCTTGGGTTAAGAAAACGAGAACCACGAAAGATTCATTGGATTTTCCCTGCAGATCTGGTGTATCACCACCCTAGAGCTCCAGGATATTTTAAGACTTCCCATTACTTTAAGCATGTATTTTTCCGCAGCCTTGTGGAAGATTTACACTTTTTGTCTTCAGGGAGATGTGCAAATGAAACAAACAGACACGCTGGCTCCAGAAGAGTTATTCTTTACTTTATAGAGACCTGCACAAAGCACGAAAACATCAGTGCATGTTCCCCTGCTTTAGGCAATTCATCGCACAAGAATCCTCTAAAGAGTCTAGGACTTCTGTTTCTGTATATAATTTCGTCTTCAGGATTACCATGCTTATATATATATTTCCTTCTCTTTTTCTCTTTTGTCTCTCTCCTTCCACTTTTCCCATATCTGAAAAGCACACACTTGTTTGTAGGTGTCCTGCTCCATTTCTCTCAAGCTGCTTGGGAGCCTTACAGCCTGTGCCCAACTTACAGGTCCTGAAAGCGCTTCCCAAGCCCTTCAGGAAGATGTTGTTGTTCAGCAGTAGTTTTAATACCGGGAGCACCTATAGCAAATTAAGTCCACTCTTACATCTGGAGAAGGGCAGTCACATTAAACTGAGATGTGTGTCTTAAGTTATGCATGATTTTAATACTTGCTTATTTTGTTAAACAGTTCTTTACTTTGACAGTGCAATTCCTCACCTAAGGCAGAATGCCAGCCAGAACATTTCCTTTTCATCAGACATATTTGGTGTGATTTTTACAATTTCATACTTGCCTACAGAAGAGAGAAATCATTTATGCACTATGACTTTTGCATTCCATGACTGTTGTGTGCAAACTTAATATTGACATAATGTAAACTGTACGTCTTCTAGCATGCCTCAATTTTAACTAGTGAATAAAAACCCTTTTAAAATAAGATAATAAGCCTACACAGATACTACTATTTGTCTCTTTTCATTTCGTAAAGAAAACAACACTCTGAATTAACGTGCAAATGAAAGAGTTCCTCCATATATTGGAGACTGAAAGATTTATGCTTAAGACTGCTAAGTAGATGCTACAGAAAGAGTTCGAATACAGCTCTTCCTGAAAAATGCTCCTGAACTTGCCAGCATGTAGCATCATTAAACTCACTAAAAATAAAATGCCCTCAGGCCTGGTAAGAGCAATTGCTTCATAATTAGGCTCTCAGGAATGGAGCTGGGTTTTATAGTAAGACATTTCTTTTAAAAAATGAGCTTTACCAGATGAACAGATATCTAAACTTCATAGGTGGACACTTGGAATCCATTCCTGCTCACATGGGCAGGGTTTTCTATGCACTGAACTATTTCCAAAAGCAGAATGCAGTGTTGTAAAAGCATTGCAGAGTTACTGTAAAATTTAGGCACAAGATTTCACTGCTTAGGAGATAATTTTCAAAAGTTGAGAGACAGAAGCTGAGAACCAAACACTAAGGTAGAAACAGAAGGAGATTCTTGAGTGCATTTGAAGACAGTCTTATTCTTAAATCCTGTCTTGACTACTTTTAAAACCTTTAAAATACAGGACGTTTTTTGTAGTATCTCAGAGATTTTGGGAATCTATACATAATATTGTATCCAACATAGAATTAATTTCTAGCAAAAAACCCCAGACCTAAGTGTTTTAAGCTGACAGATGTTAAGCTTCACAGTGTTGCACAATTTGACTGGGTTTCAAAGCTTTTCTGCCAAATCTGTGCAGTGGAAAAACATATAGAATGCTTCAAAATGCAAACAGAACTAGGCTTCAATTTGTATTCACACAACATCAAGAAAACAAATGGGTTTCAATTAATTTGAAAAAGGTCAGTATTCACTCTTTGTTACGTAGGCGGAAAGGTGGCTTTAGAAGCTACCTCAGGATCAGTATACTTAGGCCATGCTCAGTGGAGGTTTTTCTGAACAGCACTTACACCACCTCCAGAGAAAGCACACACACACCTCACCTCTCAGTGGAGTAACCGATCTAGTTTCTCTCCAGCAGGTTTCTTTGGCGTTTTCTTCCTTAGAATCTATATTTTAGATTAAGTGACTTGTTCAAGTCTTTCTATCATAAGCTGCCCAAAGTACTTCACATCTGCCTTGCCTCCCTCCCACTTAGTGATTAGTAACATCCCTGACCTGTATGCCAAAATATGAATGCCAAGATACAGGATTTTCTGAGCTAAACAGGATCTTGGTATTGTGCTGACAAACAGACTCTTAGCACTAACAGTCAACACATTCATGCAATCTTTCTCCCGTTTTGGAGTACTTCATGGGAGCAGGCACATGCACACTGTCAAAGGCACGGGGTGAGTCATGTGTGAGAAGGTAACTGCTTGCCTAGAGTTTTCTAGTAGTTTCACAAGCTAAGCCTTCCCGTCTGTGGCATTTGTGTCCCACATAAACCAGATTTTCAGGCATTTCTCAGAAAAAGCATGCTGGTGACAACATGGTAGGGGTCTTGCGTATCAAATGGCAGTCTGGGCATGGAAGCAGGCAATTAAGGAAAGATACAGACGTTTGGGTCCTGCTGAAGTAAATGGGTAAAAGAATGAGTTTTCCAGAATTCAGGATGGAATACATCATGCCCTGGAAGTTAATTTTTCTCTTCAGTGACTATAGAAAGAGTATAGACAATTAGCTTAAACTGAAGGCTTAATTTTTGTGTGACTGACACTGGGTAGTGTGGGTCGCATCCTGAATGACAATTTGTAAGATTATTACTGATTTGCAGAGATATATTTGGAGAAGGATTTGGATAGAAGGAAAGATAGATGTCAGTGACATCTTGAGGTAGAATGTGGATATCAAGTACATTGTTCCTTGTGATGAGTGCTGAGATTGCTTACTTAAAACTAGAATAGAGAGAATCTCCTTTTTCTTCAGTCTTTGTCTCATATCTCTTAAAAAGGTATCCTGTTTGCTGCTGCACTAGGAGTCACGGACAGGCATAATGAAGCCCAAATAATGTCTGAAGCACCAGTTTGCCATATACCGTGGCCTTTTCCTAATTTTCCTGCTGTACAACTTAGGGCAGAAAACAGATGAAAGAACAGCCCATTGGGGGATACTAATAACTTCAAAGGTTTCTTATAGAGTTGTACTTGCAAGAATTTCATCTTAAGGATGAGTTTTGCTGTCTTCCATTAGAGGGAAGACGATTCAGCTTTCATAAAAGAATTGTATAGTGTTGAGGTACTATGTACTTCAGTCTTCAGGAATGAAATATGGATAAACAGGATAACGAAAATTTTAGGAAAGCGTAGGTCTTTACTGCAGTACCTGAGATTACATCCCAGCTTCCAGTTCCAGGTGCATTCCCATCCTGAATCCTGGCTTCATGCTTGGATGAGACTTAAGAAACCACCATCTCATGTATTTGTATGCTCCCATGGAAATGCAACCTAGGTGTGCAGGAAGCTAAGAAGTGCTCCAGAAAGTCCAGGCTAAGGAATACATATGGAACTTCTTAAGAGACAGCCAGGGACGTACCCTGACTTTGCTCCTGAAGAAACTATTTCCAGATCTTCAGAGCAAATATTTTGTTGTTAATGTAATCACGGGAATCACTTAAATTTCATGTACTCCAATAAATTGTGTTCAGAGCCTTGATTTATCTCTAAGAATGGAAAGGGAACTGACATATGGAGTGTGGAAAGGTTTTTCACTGGTTCATCTGTCAGTCTAGAGATTAGCTTTTGTGAAGGACTGTTGATTTCCCAGAACTTGCCCTGTCCTGCTTCTGAAATTCACCTGACTCTGTGAACTTCCATGTTCAGTCTGCCCTTCTGCCTTTTCACATGGTCTTGTTATTTCTTCTAGTTCTGTAGTTCTGAGACAGAGGTGAAACTGTACTGTTTATAACGTAGAACTAGTCATCTAGACTATCCTCACAGTCAACAGAGAAAAGTATGATTTTGTGGGGTAAAAGTGAATATTTTTTAGTATGAAATTAATCTTTTCCTGAAGAAGATGCTTATCACAGGTCAGGTGACTGCTAGAGTTCTCATTTCAGTTCATTGATTATAAAGAGAATGGAGAGTGAATAACTCATATTATTATATTAGAGATGTCTCTGGTTGGGTGAGCTGAATCTCACCCGTGTAGCGTACATCTTGTCATCTTGCAGCCTATGTGGTTGAAATACTGCTTCTTCCCTGCTTGTGCCATCTACTTTTCATTTGCTTTATTTTACAGTTATTTAGTCATGTTGTGTAGTTTAATGCCATGTTATGTTGTTTAGTGAAAGGATTGCATTTTGGTTAAATAAAATGAAATTTCGCTACATTTTAATTTCTCTCATACAATCAGCATCAAACCCAAGTTATTTCTTTCTGAATTTCATTGCTTTTTGTTATATTGGCACTGGAAAAACTCCCATCACCACCAAGCATGAGAATTTTGCTGTGTCTCAATAGGGTCCTTTAGAATACTTTACTGATTAATTCAAAGCTTGACTTTCCATGACTTTTGCAAATGAATATGATGATCTTCATCCAAAGAACTATGTATTGCTCAGTCCCATTGAAACAATCAGTAGCATGTGGGATTGACTGTAAGAGGCAATGCAGTATTCAAGAGTCCTTGACATTAGTGCTAATTCTATTCACTTTTAGCTAAGAAGACATATATTAACAGCATTTCATCAACCAAGGAAACTGAGGTGGTAATTTTACTGGCGATCATTAGAGAAAGATAAAGAAATGCTGACATTCTGGAAGATGCTAATCTGCTGGTGATCACCAGGGAAACTGTAGTGTTGCAGCTCCAAACAATGCAAGTCTGTGACTCAACTGAGCAGTAGAGTTATGTATAATAAAATATACAGAAAAAGGACTTTTTTTCAAAATTTGTTTCCTTCCTTCCTGCCTTCCTTCCTTCTTTCTTTCTCCCTCTCCTTGCCTCTCCTCGCCTCTCTCTTCTCTTCCCCCCTTCCCTCCCCTTCACAGGAATATAGATCACAAATCAGAAAAAAACAAGTTCATTATTGCCAATGGAGGTAAAATAATAATAGTAAGAATAATAACAATTAAAATTGCCATTACTTTAATGTTTCCTTGGTCAGTTTAAATATTACTTCATGAAAAGTTCAGAAAGTGTGGATAATTTTCAGCTTTAATTTTTCCACTGTAATTTGTACAGCATATTTTTCTTCTTGGAATTAAATAATAGAGTATTAGAGGGGAAAATTAGTGGCTGCAGTGTAACCTCAATTACCTACATGTCAGGGGAGGGAGACAGAAAACATTTGGACAACTGAAATTTCAGGTAATTATCAATATAGCTAATAGATATATTGAGGGACAGGGCATACCATATAGTTAAAGTTTGGATTAAAGTAGAAACTGCCCTAACCTGTGCCTTGTAATGGTCCATGTTCGACGGTACTGAACGTGGCTACTTGAAGAAGTACGAGAAGTCCCATGAGCCACTTACAAAATGTCAGCTACATATGGCAGACTTCATTCTAGCATTTTCATTTTGAGATTTATGCCCTAAAATACAAAGATTATGTTCTTTATCACTGTGTTTGATGAAGCATGTATTAAAACCCTCAATGTCTGCAGAACTGTTTGATTGTTCTTTAAAAGATTTGCAAAAGTCTTTTTATCTGAGTAAGAACTTGTGGTCAATAAGTTTCACAGGCTTCCCTCTTTCCTAATCCATAAGGACGCTGATGTCATTCTTGTCTCTTTCCCTCCCATGCTGCAGCCCTGTGAAGTGCCCACCTCCGTTTCCTCGAGGACCTCCCACAGGCACTGGGGGCTGCTCTTAGGTCCCTCTGAAGCCATCTCTGCTCCAGGCTGAGCAAGCCCAGCTCCCCCAGCCTCTTCTCACAGGGCAGGTGCTCCACCCCTCATCATCTTGGTGGCCTCCCACTGAGCTGTATCCAGTTTGTTGATGTCTGTCTTGTACTGAGAGGCCCAAAATTGGACACAGTAGTATCTACATGTGGTCTAATAAGTGCTGAGTGGAGGGTGATAACGACTTCCCCATGTCTTTTCATGGAGCCCAGCCTGTCATTGACCGTATTTACTCCCAGGACTTGCTGTTGCCCCAAGCCTCTTGCTGTGCACCAGGACTCCTGGGGTCTTGCCGTCAGAGCTGCTCCTCAGGAAGTTGTCCCAGGCTGTATTGGGTCCAGTGAAATTCCTTCCCAAGGACAGGACTTTTTATATGTCTTTATTGAGTTTCATGAGTTTCCTGCCAGCCAATTCGTTCCGCCTGTCCACATCTCTCAGGATGGCAGCTCTGCCCTAGAGCAAATTGACTGGTCTCTCCAGTTTGGTGTCAACTGCAGGCTTAATGAGAGTGCAAATAATGTTATTATCAGGAAAAGAAGCACAGGTTTTGTCAGAAAAGGCAGATATATTTACTTAGTAAAATTCTAGATTTTTTTTTTTGTATTGTATTTTGAAATGTGTTAACTAATCAGTTCATGTTGCATGCACCTAGAACAATGTGTTTGTATTTGGGTAGCACAGGGAAAAGATGCATAGGCAACAGCTGAAAGGAGAGGTGGGTATTTGGGTAGGAGAGGGAAAATATGCATAGGCAATGGCTGAAAGGAGAGGTGGGTATTTTAAGGTGGACAGTAATGCTGTTTTTTGCAGGGAAAAAACCCACACCTGAACCAGATAAGTTAGTTTTCTCAGTGAGAAAAGTTAAGTGAGGAAGGCGCAGAGCATTAGCTAAGCCATTACCCCTTTCCCTGCTGCTTATTTCCATTCTTTTTTCTCTCAAGCTCTTTAAGAGGAAACTGATATCACTGCAACTACTTTTTGTTCATATTTCAATATTATAAAATGAAATTTTATAGAATATCTCCCAGGAGTAGGAGAGTTTCAGGCTATTGGCAGATTGCTCATAAGTGATAAGAAACAGTTTAGTAATAAGCTTCTCTTCAGCTAAATATAGCGTATACACTTTATATACCATGGCTGTAAACAGGGTAGGGAGCGTAGAGAAACTGTTTAATATTCCAAGTTTTCCTGCCAACTTAAAATGACAATGATTATGAACATATACTTACTTAAGCAGAATAAATATTACTGGTGATTATAATAACAGAAACACACGAGACCATGAGCAGGATTTGAAGCATTTAGAAACTCAGCCAAATTTGAAGAAATATTTGTTACTCTATTAAAGGAGGATAAGAAATCAAGACATGAAAGGGCTGAGGAATAGCTATGTTTAGTTACTGTATCTAAAGTCTGTATGTGTGATATATAGATAATCTATATATGTTCATATAATAAACCAGTTAAACTTTGAACAGCATAATGTACTTTTGCTTATACAAGTAGCACTGAAAGGTTTTCTTCTCTCAAGGAAGAGCATCCTTGAGCGAAGGCTGGTTATGCTATACTTATGTGTTTACTTTCCAAAGTGATCCTGTATTCACTTGATCACCTGTGTGCAATATCAAGCTGTCCGGAAATGTCCTGCAGTTCTTCACCCTGAATTGCACTGTAATTTTTTTTCAAGTGCTTTGTGAGAAAAAATTATCTGGTCTTTCTCTCTCTCTCTCTCTCTCTCTATATATATAGGGAAGGTGCTGAAGGATAAAAATCCCTTGGATGGATTTGGCTTGAGAAGGGCTCCATTAGCACTTAATTTTATCTCAGTGGGGTAGCCAACTCAAAACTCAAATCACTAGTGCAATCTGCATTAAGGGCTTTTATTTATGGATGACACTTTGAATTAGAGACAATACTGTATTCATCTCTGTAGTGAAGGCAAGGCAACATTTTATTTCCAATTTTTTTATTTATTTTGCAAAAGAGCGTTGAACAGTCCATAGAGACAGTGGCATAGACTATCAAGGTGAATTGGTGCTAAATATTATAACCCTTAGGAGTGAGATAGTAAATACCTGCGCAGCCTTGTGAGTATTTAGGGGACCAGAATGGTAGTACACAAGTACTCTTCAGAGGAAGGTGAAGGGTTGAAAAGGGACATACTGTAAAGGGTAGATTTTCTTCCTGAAAGATGACAGCAATTTTTGAATTTTCAGACCCATTCTTTTGTATCCAGTTTGTTTTAAGCAAAGAAGCCTTCTTGATATGAATATAATTAAGCCACTGGAAAAGGAACAAACCACATACACTTATTTATGGCTCTTGCATGAAAAAAAATAGTGATGAGTACTCCACTGTAACAGTTATAATACAAACTGTCTATTAGGTTTTTACAGGAAACCTGCTGAGAGAGACAGGGCTAAAACTAGAGCCAATTCTCTCTCCAGCTACTTCTTTGAGTGGTTTTAATATTTCTGATTGCTGTAGGAATTTCAGATTAGAATTGCCAAAAGAATGACCCTCATGATTACATTTTTTATGTTTATTTGAAGCTGTGCTTTGAAAAAGGTGCTAGTAAGATTCCTTAGAGTGTTGGGATTCCTGAATATTAAAGATTAAAATCTTGAAACTTGCCTTTACAGGTTTCACTTACAAAATTGTATTTCCTCCTGTCTGTATAAGGCTGTGAAAAGAAGTGTGACACTTCAGTTCCTTCATTACTTCTAGAAGTTAATATGCATGATGACTGATGCACATTCATGCATTCAGGAGGAATAATACAAAAGCAGGGCTGTTACTTCAAGAAACTACATTTTCCCTTCTGAACTGTCACTGAATAAACATACTGACTTCATACCTGGGGAACATCATTCAGCTACAACTTCCAGTTTTTCAGTTAGGTAACAACACAGCACAAGGTTTAGCTATTGGTAGTTAGAAGAGACCTATTGAGGCTGCCCAGGGCACAGTCTATTAGCCTCTGTTCTCTAGACACAATGGAAGTGGAGAATTCGTATTGTGTCTGCTGGGCTACCAGATTCATCTACAAGCCATACCCCACCTAAAACTGGCAGGAATTAAGAACAGGTGACTGTAAGACAATTACTGTAGAGCTCAACTTGTATAAAAAGTACTGTTCATGTCTAAAGCAGACATACTGTATCTACCAAGGACAAAAAGAAGCTGGGTACATAGAAAATGAGTTCCCAAAAAGTAGAAAACATTTTTGTTTGCTTCCTGTTGCAAGACTTATGTATTGTCACTCTACAGCATTCAGCAGTCTCAAGATACCTACCAAGAAGTTTTTGCTGAATTGTAGACTACACACAACTACTTTAATTAACTATGAATCATAATCTTTGGTTTGTAGAGGGCCTGACTGAAAATCTTTTGGACATTTCCAATGACTTGATGTGGAGTTATAAGAAGGCTTTAGAGAAGGATTTTGTATAGCAGTGTAAGTAGGTGCAATGAGTCCTAACTTGTTTGTTAATTAAGAATAAAAGTTATATCCTACATTTTTAAAGAATGGTCTAATTTAGAATTCTGAGTTGAACCTCTCTTATCTGGTATGTAGTTCTCAGTTGAAGAAAGTTCCAGTGAAGATGACCACAGTGAGTGTAAATCAGTAAAAAGGGATGAAAAATAAAGAAGAGTAGGTCGGGCTGACAGTGAATGTCATATTATATATACATATGTAAATATTAAGAGTAGTAAGAAACAATTATTTAAATAGGAAAATAATTTAAGTAGTGAGAAATAATTCTTTAAATAGAACAAAAATGTACTAAATCATAATAGAGGTGAAACTGTTAATTATATGCAAAAAATGGCTGAAATATTCAAAACAGAATATATTTTGTTTTTTAGAAGAAGCAGGATAATGTATTCCAGTCTTACAGTGATAGCAAAATACCTTTTCATGCATCTGTATCTAGGAAGGATATAAATATCAAATATACTTCTAATAATTCACTATAATATTCACATTACAAAACAAAAAAATCAGAAGTTAGTTTATCACAAGGTAGAGATTTCCTCTGAAGTTTCATTACTGTATATCATCATCTTGAATAGCATCAAACATTGCTGAGTGCTGCTATTTTTAGCCACCTTGAGTAGTACCTTCCTTTTCTCTTAATCCTATTGACGTTTACTTGAATGTTTATGGAGTAAGTCGCTCTCTGGTGTGCACAGCGATTCCAAGATGTACATAGCAGGTAGTTTGGAGTGAGATATGAGCAATGCTTTATTTTTCTGGTCCCATTCTTGCTCCTTAGCTGAGATAAGAGAAATCTCCTTCCCCATGCACATCTGACTCACTGATGGGCCCACCCTGAAATTCTGAAGTGCAATGAATCGCTCTCATTGCAGTTTCTGTTTTGATGTTCTCATGTAACCTTATGAAGTTGAACAAGGCCAAGTCTAAGATCTTGCACCTGGGTCAGGGCAATCCCTAGTATCAATAGAGACTGGAGGAAGAATTGGTTGACAATGGCCCTGCAGAAAAGGAGTTGAGGATACTGGTGGATGAAGAATTGGACATGAGCCGGCAATGTGTGCTTGCAGCTGAGAAAGCCAACCATAACTTGGGCTGCATCAAAAGAAGTGTGGCCAGAAGGTCGAGGGAGGTAATTCTTCCCTTCTAATCTCTGTTTTTGTGGTCAAGGGTGGTAATTCTTCCCCTCTACTCTCTGCTTTTCTGAGACCCCACCTGGAGTCCTGCATCCAGTTCTGGGACCCCCGGTACAAGAAAGACATGGACATGTTAGAGCAGGTTCAGAGGAGGGCCACGAAAATGATAGAGAGCTGGAACACCTCTCTTGTGGAGAAGGCTGAAAGAGTTGTGGTTGTTCAGCCTGGAGAGAAGAAGGCTCTGGGGAGTCTTGATTGCAGCCTTTTGGAGAGAGACATTTTACCAAGGCCTGTGGTGGCAGGACAAGGGGCAACAGTTTTAAACTGAAAGAAGGTAGGTTTAGACTAGATACAAGGAGAATATTTTTTATGATGAGAGTGGTGAGACACTGGACCAAGTTGCCCAGAGAAGTTGTGAATGCCCCATCGTTGGAAATGTTCAAGGTCAGGTTGGACAGGGCTCTTAGCAACCTAATCTAGGGAAAGATGCCCCTGCCCATGGCAGGGGGGTTGGACTAGATGATCGTTGAAGGTCCCTTCCAACCAAATCCATTTTATGGTGCTGGAACTATATGAGAGGACCAAATCAAAGTGCTATGAAGAACCTGAATTTGGGAACTGTAAAGAACTGGAGCTTTTAAAAAAAAAAAGATTACAGAAAAAGGTAATAGGAAAATTTGCCAAATCTGATTTTGAAGACAGACTGAACCAAGGTTAAAGTTTGATGGAGATACTCAGCATGGAAATTTCAGCTTAAATGCTTAGTTAGGGAAAATCTTAGTAGTGACTGAAAACAGTGTCACAGAATGATAAATCATTAGACAACCTTATCAGTACTCATCACATCCAGTTTCAACTACCAGATCAATCTCAACAGCCCTAATCATTCCCCTGGTTCTCCAGTGTTACCATCAGAGGAGCTTCAGAGGGAGAAGCACTTTAAAGGGTATCCTACAGTGATGGCAGTGTAATTTCTATTTTCAGAAAAAGATTGACATGCAACAACTTCAGTCCCATTTTTCTGGTAGTACACAGAGATGTGCAATGCAACTCTGATGCTGCTGCTCATTCAGTGAGTGCAGTTTAGCTGTTAGTTTACACAGTCATGGAAATTTCCAAAGGGGAAGATGCTAACAAAATAAGTACGCTTGCCTGAACATTGCAGGAACAGTATATGGTCCCAGATCTAGACTTGCTTACAGTGGTGCAATGCAACTAACTTTAGTGGAAAAGTAATTCTGAAATTAAGTCATTCAACAAAGAGCAGAATTTGTGTTTCATTTTTCTATTTGACATCATAGACTCAGCTCTTTTTTTAGTAACCCGTTTATTTCTATTCAAACTGGTTATATTCATCCACAGTTTTTAAGAATGACGATGTGTAGTTGTTTGGATTTCTGATAATTCTTCCTTCTGATTTAGAAATTTTTTTACCATCTATTTCTTATACATCTGGAATGTCTTTTTAACTTCAGAAATCTTTCTCACTATGCTCATGTGTTTTCTTCCCTAGTTTCTACATTTTTCACCAGCCATTGAAATACAATTGCCCATCCATTTGTCTTTGAAAAGACAACCTCCTAAACTGCAGGGAGCTGGTAGTCTCTTCTTCTTCTGGACAGAGATCCTGAGACATGGCTTAGGTAAAACTATTAGGAGCTTCCAAAAATTACAAGGGAGTTCTAAAAGCTGTCTCAGCTCTCAGCTCGCGAGGAACCCTCAGCTTCTTCTGTATGTCCTCCTGCAGAATCAGCAGGAAAGGCTAAGGAGCCAAACCTGGCAGTGGGCCTGTAGCATCCTCTGTAATTTTGGTGGTGGGAAGTATTTTCTCGTACTGCTGTCCTAGATTCATGCTCTGGGTACATTTACATGTAATGCTTACTTTTTGAGATACTATTTCCAATTCTGTTTATCAGGACTGGAAACTAATCTGAGAAGGTCCAGGTCTACTTTTATTAGTAGAATACCTGCAGAGAGAAGAATCAGCTGTGTTCACTCCCTGAAGAGCTCCTTGCTCAGTGCATGCTTTCCTCTCACCCCAGTCTTTGCTGAAGCCTGTTCTGGCATTTCTGTAGTGTTGTGGGCAGGGTGAAAGCCAGATTAGTTATGTAGCAAAAACCAGACTAATCCTTGAGGGCTGAGTCTGCTTGGGCACGTATTAACGGACTGTGTGCAGAGCATGTTGCAGATGTGTGGGCAAGAAGACTGCAAAACACAATGCTGTCAATAAAGCTGCAGAACTTGAGGGCTTCAGTGTTTCTCAGGCTGCCTTTATCCAGAGCCACAGGGCTTCTGCGATTATTTTGCTCCTGCTTCCTCCTGAGGGACAGCTTTCTTTAAAGAAAATCAGGGATAAGAGAGAGGTAAGACCTGTCTGAAGAGACCAGAGGGATCAGTCTGCTGAACTTGATGCCTGAAGGTAGGGAATTCACAGTCAGGTACACAGTAGAGAGAGGCAACAATTCTTATTTGAGAATGACAGACAGGCACAGTCAAAAACTGTAGCAATAACATCGATTTGTAAATTCTCCCTATACCAGAAAGAGCTACCGCCTAATGAGGTTGTAGGCTCTTCACTGTTTTTTTACGGTTATGTTTTGCTTTTTCTAATTCTCTGCCTGATATACTTCTATAGAGGAATAAATAATAATTATTAATTATAATCATGTAGCACTATTCTTGCCCAACAGCAAACTCAGCCAGGATAGTGTCAAAGAAACCTGCAAGCAATTTCTCATTTTGGAAAATAGAGTTTTCTGTATTACTGCTATAGGAAAATATTGTCATATGTCAGCTGGTGGCATACACTGTTCTGGATGTAATGATCTTCTTTGGTTGTAATGGTGATGAATCACTATGCAATCGTGTATCAGGTTTTGACTGCACCTGTTTGCAAACTCAGGTAATTATGCTCCGTTGTCTAACTGCGTATTTTATGACTGTTTTGCTCACATGTTTCTAAGCAATGCTGTTTGATTGCAGATAAGTAATGGTAGGGATCTCTTCTCATTATCCTACTTTAACGTTTGATTTGTCTGATTGCTGCAGGTGGAAACAATCGGTGATGCATACTGCGTTGCAGCAGGTCTCCATAAGAAAAGCCTTAGTCATGCTAAAGCCATTGCCCTGATGGCACTGAAGATGATGGAGCTTTCAGAAGAGGTTCTCACTCCAGATGGGAGCCCTATTAAGGTAACGCCTTTGCTCTTTATTCTCAGCTACTCAGTGGTACATGGGCCTGATTCATTCCACCATGTTCTTTCAGTAGAAATTGTTTATTGCTAGGAGAGTTTAAAATAGCATTAATACATCACAGTCTTCTTTATGGACATACATTTCATTGCTGCCCATCAATAGTCACTTACGTTATGCCTTACTTTAGTGAACTCAGTAGCGGCTATCTGTCTCCTTGTCATATGCACTGAATGTCTGTTTGTGGCTGGAGGGCATTAGGTGCACTCCTGGAGTTCTTCTTCTAATTCACTTTAAGGTGAGAAGAAGACAGTTCACATGATCCAGGACTGTCCTGTGCTACAAGCCAAATCACGGTATGAGATGGCAAATGGGAAATTCGTTTTGGAAGTAGGCTCCCGATCTGAACTTCTGCACTAGTGTAGAGGCACTCAGAGAGTTCTGCGGCTCTAAAGGGTGACATGTCACTTTTCTAAATTGTTACTGACCTGTGTAAAAGAAGAATGTGTAGACTGCCTGCTCTTCCTCAGTGTTAGTGTGCTTCCTTCCCATGCAGCTCCAGTTCCTTCTCCTAGATTGATACAGGAGGGAGAAGGAGGTGGAAAACCACATGTTCTTTTGTACCATTTTAAAGTTCCACTGCTGTTCTGCTTCCGTGGATCTTATACCAACCTTGTACCTGCTGGCATTAGCAGTTGGCAATGTTTATGTAGAAGACGGAGATTCAGGAGGAAAGAAAAACCATGGAGATTATGTACTTGCCTTTCTTTTTCAAGGGCCAGAGCACACACTGTTTTCATTATGTGTACTCACTCCTGTTCCTGGTTAAATTGTTTCTTCCCATAATACAAACCCTTTGTTTTCAAAGAAAATGGGGGGATTATGTAGAACAATTATTCAACTGTCTAAAGCCTGTAACAAAAGCCATATGTAGCTCTATGAGAAGGCCAGACAGACCTTCCATGGGAAGGTTTGCATTATGGTGGAAATGCACTTCATAAACTGCAGTTGCTCATCTCTGTTAAAAAATGAGGGTTTCATCCAAAATGCTTCTTTTTAGAAAAATAAAATTTAAAGACCCTTTCTGAAGGTTTAAAACTTGACCAAATGAGGTAAAATTTTTAAAAATGTATTCAGCAATAAATTTATAGATTTTCTCTACCTATTACTTCGGTCATATCTTGAACTATATTCCTTGAAGTCTTTGTGTATGGTGAATGAAGAGAGATTTAATCCAAATCCATTCTGCCCAGAAAGGAGAATATGGATGCAAAGCAGCCAAGCTAGAAATTCCATGAAATATGGCAATACAATAGTCAAATGAAAATATATGGAGTTGTGGATGAAATATTTTTTTTAGGTATTGAGGCTGCTGGTGTATTTTTTTAAATGTCAAAATAAAATATTTATTTGATTATTGGAAAATGTCCACATGTTCAATACAATAACTTTCTGAAAAAATATCTTGGACTGCGGATTCTGAAGAAGATTTTTGTAAAGCTTCATGTGGATGTTCATTGAACACACAGTAAGCATTAAAAGACAAATGTTGTCTGAAAATATCAGAACACATAGCATTTTCGGTTTTGATAGAAGACTGTTTCAAACAGGTATTAATTTAATCCTATTAAAATATTTTTTCTAGAATGTTTGATGATTTCTCTACTTTTCTGATGACTATAGCTGAGTAATACATTCTAGCTACAATGTCACATGCTGGGAGAGCTGTCTTGCAGATTCTTTCCATCTTTTTGCTTTCTTCTGAGTGATTGCTGCAATTGTAGGGAAATTTTGAAGGTGTATATTTTACTCTGAGAATCACAATTTGCGACTGTTTTCATTACCGCTGTCATTATTTTTCAGAAAATTCCTCATGATTTCAGTGGATGCATAGCAAAATCTACAAAAGAAAGACTATAAAGACAGTGCAGAGTAAAAATACTTGCATAGAATAAAAGGCTAGGAATAATTAAATATTTTCCAAAAGTGCTAATAAACCTCCTTTAGAATTCAGAAGAAAAAAGTCAGTTTATCATACTTAAACTGAAAGTAGAGACACTGAGAAGCTCCTCAGTGGGTGTTAGTTGTCCTGTCTTCAGTTTTAGGACAGGAGGGATGTTGATAGCAACTAATCTCACCTACTGACAAAAGTGGTAGAATGTTGTTGTTACTTTTGTACCTAACCTGGTAAATCATGTTTAAAAACGCTTATTTCATAAAGGTATTTTGTTTTGGTTTTACGTACGTTAAGGTTAGGTTTCCTCTCACATGGATGTCTACCCTGTAAAACTACTGAAAAAAATACTTTTGGAGAAGTGTACTGTAATTTGTCCTAGTTTAGGTGTCTACTCTAGGATGAGATGAATCATGCCCTAAAAATGTGTATTTTCTCAGTTGTCTGTAAGGGAAGTCTATAGACTTAGCCTAAATGTGGATGTCTACACCGTAAGCTTCTACACTCTGTCAGATGAATCCTCCTACAAATAGCAAAGAACACATAGTTTTTCTTAGTGATTATGTCAATGATCGTCACAGTTAAAGACATATGCATTATTTCTAAATTGAGTTGGCATGACTTTACCTTCCAGCCAATGCTGAATTGGCTAGAGTGATCCCTATTTTTGTTAGCTGCCAGTTTTTCACTTAAAAAAATGTGAAGGTGCCTATCATGCCACAGATTCCCATTAACAAATTTTCCGTGTGCGTAATAATGTCTTAAAGCTGCATCAGGTGCAGTTAAGATTGGATATTAGGGAAAAGTGGTCAAGCAGTGGAACAAGCTCCGAGGAAAGTGGTCACCCCAAGCCTGTCAGTGTTCAAGTGTTTGGACAATGCTCTTAGATACATGGTTTAACTTTTAGGATGTGTGGAGTCAGGAGTTGAACTTGATGACCCTCGTGGGTCCGTTCCAGCTCAGGATTCTATGGTTCTGTGATCTACCTGAAGTTTAAGAAACCCCTAGGTATGTGTAATAGTTACTGTGGACTCAGCTCAGAACCAGTAATAGGACATTTACTGTGTGATACATTTTACAATTAAGCTTTGCTATTAAAATATTTAAATATTCATTAATGTTAGGTACAAAATATACAATGTAGGCTATAAGACATTTGTAAGTGGCTTGACTTCTAAATAGTGAATTGAATTGTACTATAATGTGGTTACTTTGAGCTGGTCCTGTTGATATGGATGGCAAAACAAGTGCAGTATTTTGACTATGTTTTGACCTTAATTCTTATCCGTGATTCAGGTTATCAGGCACAAGTCACATTTCCTGAGTCCTTGCCAAGTGTGTTGAATATACAATGCTGACGCAGCTTTTGTTTTCTTGTATCGAAAAACCTACATTAGTATTTGGAATTTGAAAAGGTTTGAAATCAGAGGGCAGTTATTTCCTTATGTCCAACTTCTGATATCTTTGACAGCTTTCGTGAGTTGCTGTGACTAAACTGTGACTTTATTCTTCAGGATAGTCTAATAGCTATTTTAAAAAAGTAAGACAGTTACTTCACTAAGTCCGAGACAGTTTTTCAAAAAACAGTTCCTAAAAGTAAGGGACTTTCTGATCTCAGGAGTAAGCAACAATGTTCTGTTTTCACCCCCCCAAACCAGGCTGATAAGTCTTGATGAAATCAGAAGAAATTATTCTCAGCCACTTTATATAACAGATGACAGTACAATTATTTGAAGTTCAATTTCAGTTAGTAGGCTAACAATTACAGCACAGCTGTTCTGATTGTGCTTTCTAGTAAGAAGCAAACATGCTAAAGTCTCCTTGGTGTTTGCAGGGGATTTCTTTTCCAGAGGCATATCTTTTTTTTAAGCTCTCTGAGGTCATCGGTGGAAACCATGAGTTCAGAAATTACTGCCAAGGTTTGTGGGGTGTGACTGATATGATGCACACTTAAGAGGCTAATTACTTAGGGGTGACATTTTGTGAATCTCTTTGTGCTGTCCTGGTTGCAGAGATTTCAGCTCCAGGGAAACCTAACTGCAATTATGAAATGTAGTGCTTTTTATTTGACAATTGCGCAATTAGAAGTGGCTGACTTTATGGTTATGGTTTATGGAATATATATATTTTCTAAGTTACTTTGATGGATATGTTTTGTTTTCATCTGAGCACCAAATTCACCAGAATGCAAATGTTTACTTTTCGTACTGCTTGAAATGTTCATCAGTGTGGTAGCAGTGGATATCTTATTGAATAACACTAACAGAGTCTCAGACATAGGCTCAGGTAGTTAGGAACAAAAAACTAAATGGATGAATGAAAAAATAGCATATCACGTAAGTGGGAATTTACGATAAGATTTTCACCTGTAAAGTTCATTAGCAGACAATCAAATGAAGTTTGTTACCTGGGTACATAGTTATAATTTGAAAGTATTAATTGCCATAATCACAGAAATACCTTGTTTGTACAGCCATGTGCACTTCGTGAAAAATCTACCCCTGAGAGCAGTGCTCGAGTGGTCAGTGAACAGTGATGGACCTCAGGATGGTGACCAGGTGTGTGAACCAGGTCTCATTTGTATCCAGATGATGCTCCCACCACTGAGTCAGAGCTCATAGCATGCTGGTGAGAGCACCGTGGTTTGCAGCTGACACGTACTCGGGCATTTGACACTTCCAGCAGAGCCAAAGGCTGCAGAAATACTTAAGCAGAATGGAGATCCAGAGCCTGCACTCCTTATACCTGCGCGGATAGCCTGTGATTTGCAGTGTAATGAAAAAATGTTTTGCAGAAAGAGAGAGCGAGCTGTATTATAGCAGCCTCCACAAATCTTATCATCAATGTTGTAACACAGTCTGATCTTTTCAAAAGAAATATTTGTAACAGAAAATGGGCTGATGGTTCTCCTGCGAGTGATGGAGAAAGCTTCAGGTCCATGTATGTTTTTTTTTTACCTCAGTTCTATTTGAGGCAAAATCCCATTACTTTAGCATGAGCTGAGGTCTTAGTACAAATGAAGGACTTTTGCATGTGGAATCGGGTGTACATGTATATCATTTCAGCAAAACACTTTTTAGTCCAGAAGCACTCGTTTGATTTAGGTTCTATATGACTAATTATACATGGTGCCCTATGGCTGTAGTTTGAAAATATTGATTTAAAATTGCCTCTTACATTAATTGAATGTTACTTGAATTTGGGATATGCTTCATATTTTGCTAAAAATTTTTTTTTAGATAAAGTGAAAGTATATTAATTTTAATAGCTAGAGATAATGCTGTAAGAAGAATTATCCAGAGCATTGACCTTTAGAGATAAAGGTCACAATGAAGATCTCATTTGATGTGTTAAAACCCGTAAGATATTATCAGTGGCATCACTTTTTATCATGCTTCAAATCTTGCCTAATTAATTAATGTGCAGTGTATATCCCAAAGAAACAGAAAGGCTTCCTTTTCAGTTTGCTGTTAAAAGGGCTGTTCTGGCAGAACATACCTAGTTTTGACTAATGAGATTTCCCAAGAGGTTATTCTCTAAGATGATTTGCTTATTTTTATAGTGTATGAAAGTGGTCCTAATAGGGTTGTGAAGAGATACAGAACTGGGAACACAAAGAGGGAAAGTAGACGATTTACGTGAAGCTGTTGACATTAACTACAATTATGTAGATTTGTTGTGTGCAGGTGTTCCTGTCTAAAACATAAAGATTGGGCCCTAACACAGTAATTCAAAACATATTTTAAAATAAGTTCCTCTACAGCAGAAAAATGTCATGTATCTTTCAAATTATTAGGTTACAATAACATAACAATTAGGCCTGTAAATGCTGTAATAACAAACTGAAGCAAATAAATACATACTCTCAGCTTTCTTTTTGCTCACCTGCTAATAACTTGAAATAATAAAGTTCTTGAAATAATCTAAATAAAGCAGTGCAGAAAATTTTCTAGCTGATATTGGCTTCAATTCAATGAATTTCTTCTCAGGTGGGGTAGATGGGACCTTGTATTTGCAAGGGATATAGTCAGGCCCTTGGCTCAGTTGTTTCTCTATTACCAAGGCAGAGTGCTTGATGCACTTGCAGCTTCTAACTTTTAGATGTGTGTTGCCAAATGTGGTTTCTTATTGGATGTATAAGCTGCACTCAAACAGTGCAGTCTGACGTTAGCGCTATCAACACAAGAGCCTGTCTTCATCTATCAACGAGAGAAAAAGGAACAGCGTGTCAGAGGAAAAAGAACAGTGTGTCAGAGGGACCATTTCATGTGGAGGGTGGGATTAGCCTCATCTAATTTCAAACACTGGCAGTGTGAGCAGCTACGTCTAAACTTGTTACTGTAGCTACCTCTTTAAATGGAGAGAGTAAAGCTATTGCACTCTGTATTCATCTGACATGCTTTCAGTGTTTAGTTTTTAATGAAATATATGAATGAATATTTGTCAGGTAAGTCCTCCCTCAAGGGTGAACAGACTAATGCGCTCTCAGAAGGATGGACAATCCGGTTGGAAGGAGCTGGACTGAAATACAGATTCAAATCTTTGTTCAGTCACAGCCTTTCCATTTAAGTTTTAGATGTTATCCAGACTTTCTATACTTCAACTTCCCATGTATACAATGTGGGTCACAAACAATGTTTTACAAGTAGAACCATTTCTGTAGCATATCTAAGCTTGTGACTACATAGCAGTGCAGCTGCCTTAGTTGTGGTTTGTGTTGTCTATTTAAATACCTGTGGTGGTGATGACTGGAACAGTGAAAGCCTGAGTGTGCTAAACCTCTAATCTCTGCTTGCCAAGTGTTAAATTTTAATAAGCACGATCGCTGCCTCATGAGTAAGGGTGCAGAAGATACAAAAGGGCTTTGTGGATTGTAATGGCTCATGTGAGAGTGACACACTTTTCTAAATAACATGGAAATGGGCAATAAATTTTAGTGTGCGTAGCGTCTTCTTCTGACTCATGAAGTATTCCCCTTTGCATTTCGGTGATATGGCACTTGGGCCCAGAACACAAGTAGAGTGAAAGTGCCAACATTTGCTTGAATATATGCTTTTTTTTAGTTTCTAAATGAAGCGGCCGTTCCCAAACGTATAATGAGGCAGAGTAGTTTAGTGAGTGTTGTCTGTGTAATCCTTTTCAGTGTTTCTTGCCTTGCTTTTAATTTACATTGTGATGTACTAGTTTTATAACAATTTAGTGGTCCTCACCAAATGTGCATCTTTACGTAAGCAGTAAAAGGTTGTCTGTTTTGTTCTGAATGGTGAAAGGCTGACTGCTGGTGCAGGCCTTCTCCTCAGCCCTGTGTGAAAAGCTGCTGCGTTACTGCAATGATCCTTGCTCCATCTGTGGTCTCCTAGCAACATTCCCTTGTACCTAATGTCTACATCAGACTCTGGAAGGTATATAATATCCTATTTCAGGCTGGATAACTTCAAATTAGAAATTTCCTTGTTTTAAAAGAAAAAATCAGAAACAGTTCTACAAAACAAGCACTTGCATTAAGACATTTTATTACTAAAAATTACCGACGAGCCAGTACAAAAGTTCTTAGTTTCCCAGGCTTTCCAACATTAGGGCAACACGACTCCTTTGAGGAGCATTCAGAACATTCAAGCATCTCAGGGAGAAGCTTGGTACTTGAGAGTATGCGTGGGAGATGGTGAGCTGAAGTCAGCTCTGATGACAGTTCCCTGGTCTTGGGGAGAGGTCATGATGCCATGCCTCAGTATGGCACAGTGCCTTTGCAAATGCAAAATGAGGGGAGCTGATCTCTGTTGAAGCACATCTCCCCAGGCATCTGAGAACTTGCAAGTTGTTAGGCTACCCTACTAGAACATTCACTTTCCTCAGCCCTCCAGTCATTTTCATTCAAGTGCTTCCTTTATTCTGATTTTAGTAATTATCGATTGCTTTAAAAAAACCCACCACACTTATTATTTGCAACTTCTATTCTTTTGAAGGGTCTTTGTCATGTCCAGTTATATTTTACACCCACCGTATTACAGTGTTACGGCATATGTGTTGCAGTAACAAGGGTGAATGGGGCTTAATATGACTAGTGGGTGCATAACAGCAGCTTTGTGGAAGATGCTAGTCTGAGAAGCTAGATTAATATTTATTCTACTGAAGAAGGACGTTTCCCAAAGGGTTGGTTTTCCTTTCAGCTAACATGCATTTCTTATTTTAATCAAGAACTTAGATAAAGTCTGCGGTAGATGGTAAAGGCAGATTTTCAAAACTACCAGGGCTTGATCCTGCACAACATAAAGATCAGCCTGCTGTGCATTCAATTGCAGGGCAGAGGCATATCAGGATTGGCAACTCAGTGTAAGCCCAACTTGAATTAATTAATTAGAAGGCTATGAAGATATTGTTTTTCTGACTGTTGTGAGTGAGGCACCTGTCATCCAATCTTCAGAAAGGACAAGAAGGAGGACACAGGGAATTACAGGCCGGTCAGCCTCACCTCCATCCCGGGAAAAGTGATGGAGCAGCTTATCCTGGAGGTCATCAACAAGCAAGTGGAGGAAAAGAAGGTTATCAGGAGTAGTCAGCATGGATTCACTAAGGGGAAATCATGCCTGACCAATCTGATAGCTTTCTACA